>VAPK010018549.1_pt1 | contig 13414 bp, 7 predicted proteins | sample 3395031 | NCBI WGS metagenome assembly VAPK01 (sample SAMN08290443, study PRJNA428436) | hydrothermal vent metagenome | isolation source: Deep-sea hydrothermal vent chimney 1 | place: Pacific Ocean: Juan De Fuca Ridge | reverse complement strand
GATTTTCATGCAAGGCGATTGGTTGAAATGGCGGGTAATATTATTATGGGATATTTATTAATTATTAATGGACAAAGAGAATCTAAATTCATCAAATCAGCTAAGTTGTTTATTGATTTAATTCGTTCAGAAAATAAAGAACGATTTAATTATATAAATAATTTTAAACTGGAAAATTTGGAATTGTATAAGTTAAAATCTTCTGAGCTTATTGAAAGTTAGACAAAACATGATTACTATATTTTTTATTAAAACCTTCAAAATTTGAGGGTTTTTTTATGCTTTCAAATTTTAATCAATATCTTTGATTTTTATTTTGTATGTCTGTAAAAACTCATAAATTTATAATGTGCGTCATTCTGAACTTGTTTCAGAATCTAATAATGATTGTAAATCAACATATAAAGTGAGACCCTGAAATGAATTCAGGGTGACGTGTTAATCATATGACTAAAAATAGATATACATTTTTTATTACAAACTTTTCTGATGAATCTTAAAAATTTTAGTAAACAATTAAATTTTTCTATCATAATTCCTGTGTATAATCGTCCACAAGAAATTGAAGAATTGTTAGAGAGTTTAACTAAACAATCTTATAAAAAAAAGTTTGAAATTATTGTGGTAGAAGATGGTTCTACAATTAGCTCAAAAGGAATAGTTGAGAAATATTATGATAAGCTTAATATCAAGTATTTTTTCAAACAAAATACGGGTGCTGGATTGAGTAGAAATTTTGGAATGCAACACACAACAGGTAATTATTTTATCATTTTTGATTCCGATTGTATTATTCCACTAAATTATTTAAAAGAAGTTGAGATAGCATTAAATCAAAATTATACCGATGCTTTTGGTGGTGCAGATGCTGCTCATAAATCGTTTACGGCTATTCAAAAAGCAATTAATTATAGCATGACTTCATTTTTAACTACTGGAGGTTTACGAGGAAGTAAAAAATCAATTCATAAATTTCAGCCACGAAGTTTTAATTTAGGAATTTCAAAAAAAGCATTTGAAATTACAAAAGGATTTTCTGCTATGAAAATAGGAGAAGATATTGATTTAACGTTTAGGTTATGGGAAAACAACTTTGAAACGCAGTTTATTGAAAATGCTTTTGTGTATCACAAAAGAAGAGTTTCGTTTGCTCAGTTTTTTAAGCAAGTTTTTGCTTTTGGAAAAGCAAGACCTTTTTTAAATAGGAGGTTTCCTAAAACAGCAAAACTATCTTTTTGGTTTCCTTCTATTTTCATGTTATTTTTATTGTTTTCAGTTGTTTTAATATTCATTGGAAACCTATTTTTTTCTGGATTTTTAACAGCTTATTTTATACTTATCTTTTTAGATTCATTTTATAAAAATAAAAGTTTAGAAGTTGCATTTTTGAGTATTGTATCTACAATAATTCAGTTTACAGGTTATGGTTTTGGTTTTTTAGTAGGGTTTATTATAAAAAAAAATAGGATTTAAAAAGTTTAGCTTTCAAAATCCTATTTATTATAATTTATAATTGATATCTAAACTTTATCCTTTCCTTTATCTTTGCTTACTTTTATGGTTAATTCATTTTTTTCTTTGTCTAAATCCATAAAAATAGAATCACCTTCATTTAATTTTGAAGTTACAATTTCTTCTGCCAAAGTATCTTCAATATATTTTTGAATAGCTCTTTTTAAAGGACGTGCTCCATATTGTTTATCAAAGCCTTTGTCAGCAATATAATCTTTAGCTTCATCAGAAAGTGTTAGAGAATATCCTAAATTATCAATTCGTTTTAATAGTTTACTTAATTCAATATCAATAATTAAATTAATATCTTCTTTTTCTAAAGAATTAAATACGATAACATCATCAATTCTATTTAGAAATTCAGGAGCAAATGATTTTTTCAAAGCGTTTTCAATTACACTTTTTGCAGCAGAATTTGCCTGTGCTTTTTTAGAAGATGTTCCAAAACCAACGCCAGTTCCAAAATCTTTTAATTGACGAGTTCCAATATTAGAAGTCATAATAATAATGGTATTTCTAAAATCAATTTTTCTGCCTAAACTATCTGTAATAAATCCGTCATCTAAAATTTGTAATAGCATATTAAATACATCAGGATGTGCTTTTTCAATTTCATCTAATAATACAACGGCATAAGGTTTACGTCTAATTTTTTCAGTTAATTGTCCACCTTCTTCATAACCAATGTATCCTGGAGGTGCACCAACTAAACGAGAAATAGCAAATTTCTCCATATATTCACTCATATCAATTCTAACCAAAGCATCTTCACTATCAAATAGTTCGGTTGCTAATACTTTAGCAAGTTGCGTTTTACCAACCCCAGTTTGACCTAAAAATATAAAGGAGCCAATTGGTTTATTTGGATCTTTTAATCCAATTCTATTACGTTGGATAGCTTTAACTACTTTAGAAACCGCTTCATCTTGACCAATAACTTTACCTTTTATTAATTTTGGCAACTCATTTAAACGTTGACTTTCAGCTTCAGCTACTCGGTTGACAGGAATACCAGTCATCATAGAAACTACTTCGGCAACATTATCTTCGGTAACAGTTTCTCTGTGTAATTTTGAAGCTTCTTCCCATTTAAGTTGTTCAGATTCTAATAAGTTCTCTACACGTTTTTCATCATCACGTAATCTGGCAGCTTCTTCATATTTTTGTCCAGTTACTGCAGCCGTTTTATCTTTTCTAATAGTTTCTAATTGACTTTCAAGTTTTAATACTGCTTTAGGAACAACAATATTAGTGATATGAATTCGCGAACCAGCTTCATCCATGGCATCAATAGCTTTGTCAGGTAAAAATCGGTCTGTCATATATCTATTAGTTAATTTTACGCAGGCTTCAATAGCATCATCGGTATAATCTACATTATGATGATCTTCATATTTATCTTTTATGTTTTGTAAAATTTGAATAGTTTCTTCTACAGAAGTTGGTTCCACTATAATTTTTTGAAATCTTCGTTCTAAAGCACCATCTTTTTCAATACTAGTTCTATATTCATCTAAAGTTGTTGCTCCAATACATTGAATCTCACCACGAGCAAGAGCAGGTTTAAGCATGTTAGATGCATCTAATGAGCCAGTTGCTCCACCAGCACCAACAATAGTATGAATTTCATCAATAAATAAAATGATGTCCTCATTTTTTTCTAATTCATTCATTAGAGCTTTCATGCGTTCTTCAAATTGTCCACGGTATTTTGTACCAGCAACTAAACTTGCCAAATCTAAGGATACAATTCTTTTATTGAACAATATTCTAGAAACTTTTCGCTGAATAATTCTCAAAGCTAAACCTTCTGCAATGGCAGATTTACCAACACCAGGTTCACCAATTAGCATTGGGTTATTCTTTTTTCTTCTACTTAAAATTTGAGAAACTCGTTCAATTTCTTTTTTTCTACCAACAACTGGATCTAATTTCCCTTCTTCTGCTAATTGAGTTAAATCTCGTCCAAAATTATCTAAAACGGGTGTTTTAGATTTTTTAGAAGTTACCTTACCAGGCTTTTGTTGTTCAAACGGATTAGATTTTGGAGTCTCAAAATCTCCATCAGAAGGATTTTCTGCTTTTGGTATATCTAATTCTTCATCTTCCATATATAATTGTTTAAATACAATTTTAACATCAGCATAACTTACTGTAAAATTTTGTAGCACTTTAGTTGTTGGATCATTTTCATTTCGTAAAATGCAAAGAAGTAAGTGTGCAGTATTTACAGATTCACTTTGGTATAATTTAGCTTCTAAAAAGGTTGTTTTGATTGCCTTTTCAGCCTGTTTAGTTAAATAAATACTTTTAGATTCTTGATTTAAAAAAGCATCATTTATAGGGTTTAAAGTTTCAATTTTTTTGCGTAAATGATCTAGATTAATATCTAAATATTTTAAAATTTCAATAGCTTTTCCTTCTCCTTTTCTTAAAAGCCCCAAAATTAAGTGCTCTGTACCAATAAAATTATGTCCCAAGCGTACTGCTTCCTCTTTACTAAATGCAAGTACATCTTTTACTTTTGGTGAAAAATTATCATCCATAGTTATCGTGTTTATATGGTAAAATTAGTTGATTTTTTTTGTTTTTTATTACAAAAATCACTCCACTTTTTTTTAACAAATAAATATCTATTAAAAAAAATAATATTAACAACTGGTTATCAGAGTTTTAAATACAATATTATTACTGAATTATTGTTGATAAAAATTATAAATTGAATGGCTATTATAGGTTGTAAAAAACCTAAAAATTGTATATTGCTTTGTTAAAAAATCAAAAATAAATTAAATAAAAAATAATGTCAGACGGAGAAAAAATAATACCGATAAACATTGAAGATGAAATGAAATCTGCTTACATTGATTATTCAATGTCAGTAATTGTTTCAAGAGCATTACCCGATGTAAGAGATGGTTTAAAACCAGTGCACCGAAGGGTTTTGTTTGGAATGCATGAATTAGGAATTAAAGCAACTGGATCTTATAAAAAATCCGCAAGAATTGTTGGGGAAGTACTTGGTAAGTATCACCCTCATGGAGATACTTCGGTTTATGATGCTATGGTTAGAATGGCTCAAGATTGGAGCGTTCGTTATAAAATGGTAGATGGTCAGGGTAACTTTGGTTCTGTTGATGGGGATAGCCCAGCAGCAATGCGTTACACAGAGGTTAGAATGCAAAAAATATCAGAAGATATGTTATCTGATATTGAAAAAGATACTGTTGATCATACCTTAAATTTTGATGATACTTTATTGGAACCTACCGTTTTGCCAACTAGAATTCCTAATTTATTGGTTAATGGAGCTTCTGGTATTGCGGTTGGGATGGCGACCAATATGGCACCTCATAATTTAACTGAAGTTATTAATGGAACGTTAGCTTATATTGATAACAGAGAAATTGAAATTTCTGAGTTAATGCAATACATCAAAGCACCCGATTTCCCTACAGGTGGAACAATTTACGGTTACGATGGTGTAAAAGATGCATTTGAAACGGGTAGAGGTAGAATTGTTTTACGTGCAAAATCTAACATTGAAGAAGTTCACGGACGTGAATGTATTATTGTTACCGAAATTCCTTATCAGGTTAATAAAGCAGATATGATTAAAAAAACTGCGGAATTAGTAAATGATAAAAAAATTGAAGGAATTGCAAATATTCGTGATGAGTCTGATAGAAAAGGAATGCGCATAGTTTATGTTTTAAAACGAGATGCTATTCCAAACATTGTATTAAATAAACTTTATAAATATACAGCATTACAAACTTCATTTAGTGTAAATAATATTGCATTAGTACATGGTCGTCCAGAACAATTAAATTTAAAACAACTTATTCATTATTTTGTTGAACATAGACACGATGTTGTAGTTAGAAGAACCAAATTTGAACTTAAAAAAGCTGAAGCTAGAGCTCATATTTTAGAAGGGCTAATTATTGCTAGTGACAATATTGATGAAGTTATAAAAATTATTAGAGGATCTAAAAATGCAGATCAAGCTAAAGAAAGTTTAATTGAACGATTTAAACTAACTGAAATTCAGTCCAAAGCAATTGTAGAAATGCGATTGAGGCAATTAACTGGTCTTGAACAAGATAAGTTACATATTGAATTTGAAGAGTTAATTAAAACTATTGCAGATTTAAAAGATATTTTAGAAAGTGAACCAAGACGATTTGAAATTATAAAAGAAGAATTAGTAGCAGTTAGAGATAAATATGGTGATGAACGTAAATCTGTAATTGAATATGCAGGTGGAAGTTTTTCTATTGAAGATATGATTCCTAATACTAAAGTTGTAGTAACTATATCTCATGCAGGTTATGTTAAACGTACTAATTTAGATGAATATAAAGTTCAAAACAGAGGAGGAAAAGGACATAAAGGTGTAGCCACTAGAAATGAGGATTTCTTAGAAAAATTATTTATAGGTACCAATCATCAATATATGCTATTCTTTACCCAAAAAGGAAAAGTATTTTGGATGCGTGTTTATGAAATTCCTGAAGGAGGTAAAGGCTCAAAAGGAAGAGCAATTCAAAACTTAATTAATATTGAGCAAGATGATAGTGTAAAAGCATTTTTAGTAACAGAAGATTTAAAAGATGCAGACTATGTGAATAGCCATTATGTGATTATGGCAACTAAAAATGGTCAAGTTAAAAAAACACCTTTAGAACAATATTCTCGTCCAAGGACTAATGGTATCAATGCGATAACTATTAGAGAGGGTGATGAATTGTTAGAAGCTAAATTAACTACTGGCGATAGTCAAGTAATGTTAGCACTAAAATCAGGTAAATCTATTCGATTTGAAGAAAGTAAAACCAGACCAATGGGTAGAAATGCTTCCGGTGTTAGAGGAATTAGATTAGCAAATAATCAAGATGAAGTTATTGGTATGATTGCTGTAAACAATTTTGAAGATAATATTTTAGTGGTTTCTGAAAATGGATTTGGAAAACGTTCTAGCCTAGAAGATTATAGAATAACTAATCGTGGGGGTAAAGGAGTGAAAACCATAAATGTTACTGAGAAAACAGGTAATTTAGTGGCTATTAAAAATGTTACTGATGACGATGATTTAATGATAATCAACAAATCGGGAATTACCATAAGATTAGCTATTCTTAACTTAAGAGTAATGGGTAGAGCTACACAAGGAGTTAAATTAATTAATTTAAAGAATAATGATTCCATAGCAGCAGTTGCAAAAGTGATGCACGAAGAAGAAGAAACCGATGAAATAGAAAATGGCACGGAAATTGAAAAAGACAATGAAACAAATACAAACAAAGAATAAATTAAATAAAATGAGAAAACAACTATTAATTCTGTCAGTTTTACTAGTGAGTATGACAGTGTTCGGACAAAAAAATGAACTTAAAACTGCCGAAAAAGCAATTAAAGCAAATAATTTTACATCCGCGATGGCTGCTATAAATAAAGCAGAAGGAATGATTGCTAATGCAGATCAAAAAACAAAAGCTAAATTTTATTATTTAAAAGGAAAAGCATTATATCAAAATGGTGCAAATTCAGCAGATTTAGAAAAAGTAGGTGCAGCTTTTAATCAATTAATTAATTATGAAAAAGAAACTCATAAAGCTAAATATTCAAATGAAGTAGCTAAAATTATAAATGATTTAATTGGTAAATTAGCAACAACTGCATCTACAGATTATAATACCGCATTAAGTACAAAAAAATTAGAAGATTATGATAAAGCAGCTAAAGAATTTAATGCAGTTTATGCACTAAGTCCAAGAGATACTTCTTATTTAGATAATGCTGCTTTAGTTTACTTTTTTGCTAAAGATTATGATAATTCTATAAAATCATATAAGAAATTATTAGACTTAAACTATACTGGAATAGCAACTGTTTATACAGCTACTAATAAAGAAGATGGTAAAGTAATTTCCTATAATGATAAAAAATCTAGAGATTTACAAGTAAAATTAGGTCTTGCTGAAAATCCTAAAACTGTTCAAAAAGAATCTAGAAGAGAAAATGTATTTAAATATTTAGCACAAAATTATACTGGTAAAAAAATGAATGATAAAGCTTTAGAAGTTCTGACGGAAGGAAGAAAAGAGTTTCCGAAAAGTTATTCTTTATTAATTGATGAAGCTAATATTTATTATGCTAAAGGTGATGAAGCTAAATTTAAAGAAAAATTGGAAGAAGCAATTCAAATGAATCCAACTGAACCTACTTTATATTATAATGTTGGTGTAATGAATATGAATCAAGGTAAAACGGATGAAGCTATTGTAAATTTCAAAAAAGCAATTGAATTAAAACCAGATTATGCTGATGCATATAATAATGTTGGAGCTGCTATTATTGATAAAACAAAGCCAATAATTGAAGAAATGAATAAAAGCTTATCAGATTTTGATAAATATGATAAATTACAAGCAAAACAATTAGCTGTTTATAAAGAAGCATTACCTTTTTATGAAAAAGCTTATGAATATAATAAGACTAATATAAGCACGGTTCAAACTTTAATGGGATTATATGAAAATTTGGAGATGACTGAAAAAACTAAAGAATTGCAAGCTGTTTATGATAAGTTAAAACAACAATAAGTGTTTATTACAACAAAAAAAAGCTCACAATCGTGAGCTTTTTTTTATATAATTTTTTTAATAACTCGAAGCTTATGGGTATGTGTGTGGGTATCTAAATTAAAAATGCCACTATGGTCAATTCTATCTACTCTCACTTTTCCATGGGCGTGAATAATATAATTATCTTTCATAATAATTCCAACATGAGTAATTATACCTTCTGCATTATCAAAAAATGCCAAATCACCAGGTTCACTTTCTTCTATAAAGCTCAAAACGTTTCCTTGGCTGGCTTGTTCAGCAGCATCTCTCATTAATTTATAGCCACATAATTTATAAACCATTTGGGTAAAACCAGAACAATCTATACCAAAAGGAGTTTTTCCTCCCCATAAGTATGGTGTATTTAAGTATTTGTAAGCGGTTTCAATTAATAATTTTTTGGGTTTTTTATCTGAAATTACTTCACCTTCATATAAAAAATTGGTGCTGTTTATTTTTAATTGTTGATTTTTATAAAAAGGTAAACTTGAACCAATAACTATGGTTCTGTAATTATTAGTGCTATTTGTTGCAAAATCTATTAGCTCTCCAACTAGTTTTGACTTGGTTTCATTTAAATTTTTATAGGTATCCTCTGTAATTTCTTCATATTGTTTATTATCTATCCAGCCTTCGTATTTATCAAAGGCTAATCGAATTTTACTCCAATTTTTTCGTATTTCCAATACTTTAAAATGTTCACCAAATAATAACTGCGAAACCATTTCACTGCAATCATTTGGTTCAATTCTAATAGGAACAATACTTAAATTACAAATTCCGTAATGCATACTTTATAAACGTTCAATTATTATTGCACCTGCACCACCACCACCATTACAAATGGCTGCAGCACCGTATTTTGCATCATTTTGTTTTAAAATGGAAGATAAGGTTATAATTATTCTTGCTCCTGACATTCCTAAAGGATGACCTAAAGAAACTGCACCACCATTAACATTTACTTTATCTGGATTAATATCTAATATTTTAGTATTAACTAATCCAACAACGGCAAAAGCTTCATTAAATTCGAAATAATCAACATCATTTATACTAATATTTGCTTTTGCTAATGCTTTTGGAAGTGCTTTAGCCGGAGCTGTGGTAAACCATTCTGGTTCATGTGCTGCATCTGCGTAACCAATAATTTTTGCTATTGGTTTTAAATTCATCTCTACTGCTTTTTCTTTACTCATTAATACAAGTGCTGCTGCTCCATCATTTAGAGTAGAAGCATTAGCTGCAGTTACACTACCGTTTTTATCAAAAACAGGACGTAAATTTGGAATTTTATCGAAATTTACATTTTTAAATTCTTCATCTTCTGAAAAAATAATTGGATCACCTTTTCTTTGAGGAATTTCTACAGGAACAACTTCATCATTAAATTTTCCTTTTTTCCATGCATCCGCAGATTTTTTATAAGAATTTATTGCAAAATTATCTTGATCTTCTCTAGTAAAATGATATTCCGTTGCACATAAATCACCACAAGTTCCCATATGTTTTTGGTCGTAAACATTTACAAGTCCGTCCACTAACATGCCATCTGCTACTTTTATATCACCTAATTTTACGCCTTTTCTTCCTTTTAAATAATGAGGAATACTACTCATATTTTCCATTCCACCAGCAACTACTATTTCAGCATCGCCACATTTAATAGCTTGTGTAGCAATCATAATAGCTTTCATACCAGAAGCACAAACTTTATTTATTTGAGTACAAGGAACGGTATTTGGAATTCCTGCAAATAGTGCAGCTTGACGAGCAGGAGCCTGACCTAAACCAGCCGAAACTACATTACCCATAAATACTTCATCAACCAAATTTGGGTTTAAATCTATTTTATTTAAAGCACCTTTTATAGCAATTGCTCCTAATTTTGGAGCAGGAATACTTGCTAAACTACCCAAAAAACTTCCAATTGGCGTTCTGGCGACAGATACAATTACAACTTCCTTCATTTTATTTTTTTATTAAATATTCTATTTGCGAATTTAACTAAAATTGAGCAATCTATTAAATTTTGAAAGCCATATTCTTTATATGTAATAAAGATTACAATATAAATTTTTAGATTCATTAATTTGGTTGAGTTTTTAAAATCTTAGAGTTATGCCGTTAAAGTCAATTTATAAAAATCATTATGTAGCTATTATTGGTGGATCGATTTCTGGTTCAGAAGCTGCGAATATTCTTGCCCAAAGTGGTATTAAAGTTGTGGTTTTTGATATGAATAATTTACCTTATGGTAAAATTGAAGATGGATTACCTAGTTGGCATATTAATTTGAGAAACAGGCAGATAAAAGAAATTAATAAAAAACTAGATCAAGAAAATGTTCGTTTTGTTCCAAATATTAAAATAGGACGTGATATTGATTTTTTAGATTTAATTAATAATTGGGGCTTTTCAGCTATTATTTTAGCAAACGGTGCATGGCAAGATCGAAAATTTCCTGTAAAAGGAATTGAAAAGTTTAGAGATAAAGAACTTATTTATCAAAATGCTTTTATAAACTGGTTTAATCATAAACACGATTGTAAATACACTGGAAAAAACTATTTTATTAAAAATAATGCAGTTGTTGTTGGCGGTGGATTAGCATCCTTAGATGTTATAAAAATTGTAATGATAGAATTGGTAAAAAAACAATTGTTTTTAAAAAAGAGGATTAAAATTGATTTATTTACTTTAGAAAAAGAGGGATTGCAAAAAACTTTAGATAAATATAACGTTACTTTAGAAGATTTAGATATAAAAAAAGCACGATTAGTTTATAGAAGAACTGCGAAAGAAATGCCTTTAAAAGCTCCTAAAGATGATACTGTTGAAAGCATTGAAAAAGCGTATGAAGTTTCGCGTAAATTATTGGTAAAGTATCAAGAAAAATATTTATTTGATTTTATTCCACAGAGTGTTCCTCTAAGTTTTAATGAAAAAAACGGCAAATTAATTGGTGTAGTTTTTCAAAAAGTAGCTACAATAGATGGCAAAATAACACCTATTCAAAATAGTACTTTTGAATTAAAAACTGAAACGTTAATTTCATCCATTGGTAGTGTTCCAGAACAAATAGATGGTTTACAGTATAAAAATGGAAGTTTAAAAATGCGTAGCAAATCGGATTATCATATTGAAGGTTTTGATAATGTTTTTGCCATTGGAAATGCAGTAACTGGCAAAGGAAATATCCAGGAATCTAAACGCCATGGTAAAGAAATGACCTCATTAATTTTAAATAAAGATTTAACCAAAGACGCTTTAGATAAATGGGTAACTTTTCATAATAACGAAATAGAAAGTAAAGTTAGGAAACAACTTAGTGGGATGTTAAATGAAATTACAAATAAAGAAATTCCACCAGAAGATATAATTAAGGAAATTTTAAATAAAACCACAAAAATTCAGCAAAATTTAGGCTATAAATCCTGTAATGATTGGATTTTAAAACACCTTCCAAATAGACTTGAAGACGAACTTCCAAAAAATAAAACTAACTTAAAATGTTTATAATAGATTTATTAGTATTTTTGGTTCGATAAAAAATACTACGTGAAAAAACTTATAAACAAATTTTTAGTCAACCATTCCTTAATTTATAAACTATTTTTATATGTGATTACTGTATTTTTAGTAGTTTATCTTTTTCCAAAAGGAGGACAGTTTAAATATGAATTTCAAAAGGGAAAACCATGGCAATACGAAAATTACTATGCACCATTTAATTTTTCTATTCAAAAAACAAAAGATGAAATTGCTAAAGATAAACAGCAAATTATTGCTACTTCAAAACAATTTTATAATTACAATGAGCAACCTGTAGTTGAAGTTAAAAATAATATAAATCAAAAAGTAGGTGAAGCTTTATTAAATTCTAATCTATCTGAAAATAAAAAGAGAAATCTTATTAAAAAAACGCATGAAATTATAAATACTATTTATGAAATTGGTTATATAAATAAAGCGGATGATTTGCAATTAAATAGACCTGTTATAACAATAAAAAAAGGAAATAAAATACAGGATATTGAATCTGTTAAATTATATAATTTATCAAAAATTAGTGATTTAATTATTGCTAAACTAGGTATAGAACCTTTAACACAATACGAAAGCGTAATACAATCTATTTTATTAGATGAATTAAAGCCAAATGTGTTTTTTAACAAACAACTTACTGATAAAAATTTAGCTGAAAATTTAAGTAAAATCTCCTACACAAAAGGTTTAGTTGCTGTAAATCAAAGAATTATACTTAAAGGAGACATTGTTGAAGGCCAAAAATTAGCTATATTAAATTCATTAAAGCAAGAATTTGAATCTCAAGTATGGAGTAAATCTAATTATAATTGGATAGTTTTTGGATATACCATTTTAGTCGCGTTAGCATTTTTAATGTTATTGCTTTTTTTAAGGAAATATCGTTTAGAAATTTTTGAAAATAACACAAAAGTTACTTTTATCTTTTTTAATGTTATTTTAATTGTTCTGTTAATTACTTTAGTGGTAAAATATGACGCAAAGTATGTTTATATTGTCCCCATTGTAACGCTACCGTTAGTTTTAAAAGCTTTTTTTGATGCAAGGTTAGGTTTGTTTACTCATGTGTTAACGGTGCTTTTATTAGGCTTTATTGTGCCTAATAGTTTCGAATTTATTTTTCTGCAAATTATAGCTGGAATTGTAACTATTTTAACAATTTCGGAATTGTATAAAAGAGCTAATCTATTTATTTCAGTTTTACAAATTACACTAGTATATTACATAGCTTATTTAGCATTTTCAATCATCCAAGAAGGAAATGCAAAATCAATAATTTGGGAGAAATTTATTTATTTTGCATTAAACGGCGGAGCAACTTTATTTGTACTACCATTAATTTATATTTTTGAAAAACTATTTGGTTTAGTATCTGATGAGTCCTTAAAAGAACTATCTAACACCAACAATAAATTATTACGAGAATTAGCCGAAAAGGCACCAGGAACTTTTCAACATTCACTACAAGTAGCAAATTTAGCAGAAGCATCAGCTAACGAAGTGCATGCAAATTCAATGTTGGTTAGAACGGGAGCTTTATATCACGACATTGGTAAAATGTTAAATCCAATGTATTTTACAGAAAATCAATCTACTAATGTAAATCCTCATAATGAATTAACACCAAAAGATAGTGCTAAAATTATTATTAATCATGTTATTAAAGGTATAGAATTAGCCAAAAAAAATCATTTACCAGATAGAATTATTGATTTTATTAG
>VAPK010132496.1_pt1 | contig 13420 bp, 11 predicted proteins | sample 3395031 | NCBI WGS metagenome assembly VAPK01 (sample SAMN08290443, study PRJNA428436) | hydrothermal vent metagenome | isolation source: Deep-sea hydrothermal vent chimney 1 | place: Pacific Ocean: Juan De Fuca Ridge | reverse complement strand
GTGGGCAGTTGGGATGATTACCGTTCGCTTATGAATAATTATTATCTCTATTACGAACCACAGATTGATAAGTTTCATTTTATACCCTACGATTATGATAACACATTCAGTGTTGATTGGTTTAATATTGATTGGTCAACTGCTGACCCGTACGATTATCCAAAAGTTGGCGAAGGCGACAGACCGCTTTCCGACAGAATGCTGCACAATTTTCAATACAGAAATCTGTACTCTCATTTTATGGAGTTCTTCATTGATAAAGTTTATAAGCGGGAAATTTTTGACAATCATATCGATAGTCTCCACGCTTTAATAACACCGTTTGCAGAATCCGATACTTTTAAAACAAAAGATTATGGTTTTACCAACAATGATTTTAATAATTCATACACTGCCGGTAATTATAGTAATCAGCATGTAAAAAAAGGGATAAAAGAATTTATAGACGATAGAATTTCCTCTTTGCAAAATAGTATTTGGTATTATACTACCGACCCGATTGTGTATAAAATTGACTATTCACCCAAAAATCCTCTGCCGACGGACAGTATTTTTGTAACGGTTTCAGCCTATAGCCACAGCGGATTACAAGATGTTGAAATATTGTGGTCGCCAAGTAATCTTGCAATTACTTATGGATATCCGATGACCTTTTCTCCAATTGAAAACACCAAGAACCCCGAGGAATATGATAGATGGACAGGTGCAATTCCTCCAATTGGAGAAGGCGGTTCGGGAAACATGAAAGTTTATGTGTTAGATGTTCATGGAAATGAATTGCAATATCCGAGGGCAGAAAATATATTTATTGCCGCGCCGTCTCAAAATACTTCACAACTTTTAGTAAACGAAATTATGGCAAAAAATGACACTACAATTGCAGATCAAGATGGAGAGTTCGACGATTGGGTGGAAATTTTTAATCCCTCAATGGAAGTTGTGGATTTAAGCGGATTGTATTTAACAGATGATCCGGATAATCTTACGAAATGGCAATTTCCGGCAGGCACTTCAATTTTACCTGCCGGTTTTTTGCTTGTTTGGTGTGATAATGATATTGAGCAAACAGGTCTGCACACTAATTTTAAGTTAAGTGCCGCAGGTGAGTTTGTTGGTTTATCTGCTGTTGACGGAGTTTCTATTATTGATTCAGTATCCTTTCCAAGTTTACCTGATGATTATTCCTATGGACGAATTTGGGATGAATGGATGATTTTGTGGTATCCTACACCGGGAACTTTTAATGAAAATCCGAACGGAGTTAATGAAGATATTAAAATAATTAAATTTCAATTGTTTCAAAATTATCCAAATCCGTTTAATCCAACAACTTTGATAAAATACAGCATTCCATCAATACAAACAGGATATAAACGTGCAACGCTAAAAATTTATGACGTTCTTGGTAGAGAAATAACAACTCTTGTAAATGAGAATAAATCTGCGGGGCAATATCATGTACAATTCGATGCAGGTAATTTATCTTCGGGTATTTACATTTATAAGTTGACCTATGGAAATTTTGAACAAGTTAGAAAGATGATTCTTTTACGTTAAAAGGCAAAAGTGCAAATACAGAATTAGGATAAAATGCTGAGTTCTAATTAACTCAGCATTTTTTATTATTATTCACAGATTGACCGTCCCAAAAGCGAACTAACCAATCTGTGCTACGATTTGTGACGCAAATTGATTAGCGTAGCGGTCAATCTGTGTAAATACTACATAACTATAGAATGCTGTCATTATTAGAACTCCGCCAGATAAAATTATTTTACATCTGCAAATTTTGAAAAAAAGTCATATATTCCTACAGGCAAAACCCCAATCAACTTTGAGCCGATAACAGTAAGGAAGGGGAATTGAATGATTTTCTTTTCTTTTTCTATCCCTTCAATTATAATTTTTGCAGCTTTGTTTACGTCCATTAAAAACGGCATCTTAAAATTGTTTTTATCGGTCATAGCCGTTTTTACAAAACCCGGTTTTACAGTGAGAACTTTTATTCCAAACTCATATAACTCAATACGCAAACCTTCTAGAAAACGAGTTGCCGCCGCTTTGCTTGCGCAATAAACACTGCTTTTAGAAAATCCACGGCTATCAGCCAAACTTGAAACGCCAACAATCAGTCCTGCTTTATTTTTAATCATTTGAGGTAAAAGTTGTTCTACACAATAAATAATTCCCATCACATTTGTGTCAAAAATATTTTTAGCTTTATCGGAGTCAAATCTAATAATATCGGAACGGTGTGAAACTCCTGCATTTAAAATCGCTAAATCAATTTTATCTGCCGTGGAACTTATCTGCTTGAATGTTGAGACCACATCTTGTTTATCACTTATATCGCCTTTGTATATAAATATTCTATTGTTGTTCGTCTCAATATCTTTTTTCAATTCGGTTAGAATGTAGAGCCGTCTTGCAACCAAATGAAGTGTGCACGAAAATTTTGAAAATTGCTTAGCGAGTTCCTTTCCAATTCCCGAAGAAGCTCCGGTGATAAGTATATTTTTCCCGTTAAAATTCATTGGATAAATTCCTTAAATGAAATTCAATTTCATAAATAAAACTCAGTGGCAAGAAACAAAAAAGCCTTCTTAAACAGAAGGCTAAAATTTAAGTTCCCTATTTCCCTTTTGGTTGGGTATTATTGCCGCTTGTTGTTGGAGGAGTAGTAACCGGATTTGGCATAGCGGGCTGAGTAGGAACAGCAGATTGGTTCCGCGAGTTCTGGATAATACTATCTCTTTCAGCACTAGTAGTTTTACCGGGCAAAAAGAAAAGATTAATAGCCAGTGATATAACAAGCAATCCACCACCTAACCACCAAGAGGCTTTACTTAAAAAGTCTGCAGTTCGTCTGGTTCCAAAAGTAGAACTCATACTGCTGCTTGCTCCGCCTGCAATTCCGGCTAAGCCTTCTCCTTTAGCAGCTTGAAGCAATACAACAACCATTAATAATAAGCCATCTATAATGGCGAGTGTAATTAATAAACCGTACATTTTTTTCTCCTAAATAAATCGTAGCGGGGGAGGGATTCGAACCCCCGACACGTGGATTATGATTCCACTGCTCTAACCGACTGAGCTACCCCGCCGTATTCTAAAAAATACAGAATACTAATATATAAACTCGTCAAAATAACTGCAAACCATTTTAAAATGTTTTATTTTTTAGAAATTTTTAGGTTAGTATCATCGACTGTAATTAATAAAAAAAAGCCCATAAATCACTGTTAACTTATGGGCATTTAAAAGTGCCTATCAAAAACTAACGCAGTGATTCTTTGGAACGCCTTGCGGCAGAAATAATAAAACCCAAAACCATAATTAAAACACCGAGCCATACTAAACTGATAAACGGTTCAATGCTTGCCTCAACAGTTAAAATTTCCTGCGGTTTGCTAATTTTAGTATTTGGTTCGTCTAATTTTGAAAATACCAAATCAACTGTTCCGCCTGCTTTTAAGTTTTGCATTTCAATTCTTAAATTAGCTTCTTTAATTGTAACGGACTTAAAAGATCTTTTACCATTTGATGAAACAAGTTTTGGTTCAGCGGTATAACTTTTATATCCATCTTTTATATTCAGTAAAGTTCCAATTTCATAGTCGCCACCGGACTGCATTGAATTCATTGCATCTTTGGGGAAATTAAATTTCTCAAACGTTATTGTTTTTCCATCAAAGGCATATGGCTTGCCTATCGTTAGAGTAACAACTTTACCCGATGTTTGAGATTCTCTTCCGTCATCATAACCAAGCGGGGTAATGTAATAATCTTTTGTAAATTGAACCATAATATCCGGTTCTCTCATCAACCCATTATTATACTCCGAGAAAAACATAACCGGAGAAACGATTGTGGAAGAATTATCATTTGCGATTTCAATATTAAACTTGAATCTATTTGTACCGCTAATTGGAGTATAGCCTTTAAAAGTTAAATTATATCCTAGCACGGCTTTTGGCTGATTCTTAACAAGAGAAACTTGGGTTTTGCTCTTATAACTTCCACTGGCAATTACGCCCAGTAAGAAAAGAGCTATTCCCGTATGAGCAACATAAGCTCCGATAAATCTTTTTTTATGAAAAACAATTTTCAAAGCGATTTCCAAATTCACCAACAAGGCAAATACGGAAGAAAATGCCAGCAAAGCAAGCATCACGTCGTAAACACCGCCAATTAAAATTATGAGAAGTGTTATAACAACAGTACCAATTAATGCATTTCGAGATTGTTTCAAAATTGATTTACCCTTTGTGCTTTTCCATTTCAGCAAAAGGCTTAAGCCGTTTAACAGTCCTATGATAATAGCAATCGGTAAATTTAATTCGTTATAAAAAGATGTTTGAACAGCTTGTGAAAAAATTGGTGCGGAGGTTCCAACAAGAACAATAATTGCCGAAGCGATTAATGTAACAGCCGCAGTAAATAAAGCGAGTTCCCTCGAAAGCAAATTTTCTTCAAAGTTAAAATGCTCCGACAAAAATTTCCATCTGTAAATTATTCCGCCAATACCAAGAAAAGCAAAAACAAACACGAAAGAAATCAGGAGCCAATAAACCATCATTCCGGGTTCTGCAAATGAATGAACAGAGGCATCTCCAAGAATTCCGCTTCTTGTTAAAAAGGTACTGTAAAGTACCAAGAGATAAACCATAATGGCGAGTATTAAATTCGTTTTCCCGAATCTTCCAACTTTATTGTGAGCCTGTGTTTTGTTTTGAACTAACATTGTGTGAATTAATGCCACGCCAACAATCCAAGGAACAAGACTCGCATTTTCAACAGGATCCCAGCCCCAATATCCGCCCCAACCGAGGATGCCGTATGCCCAATATCCGCCAAGCATAATCGCCAATCCGAGAACCATTGTTCCCGTAAGAATCCACGGCATTGATTGCTTGACCCATTCGCGATAATCATTTTTTAGTAATGCTGCAAAAGCAAATGAAAATGGAACGGCCGACATTGCAAAACCGATAAACAAAATTGGCGGATGAATCTGCATCCAAAAATTTTGAAGTAATGGATTTAACCCTTTCCCATTAATTAAAAATTCATTTATCGAATATCCTGCGGCAGTTAAATTTCCATATAATTCAGTTCCTATTTTTACAAAAGTTTGTCCTGAATTTGGATCTTGAAGAATAAATTTATTCATAAACGGAAGGGATAAAAGCGACTGCTTAACAAGTTTTATATCAACAAATGTAGGAGTTGACCAAATATATGTAAATGGGTTTTTTAGCAACGGACTGACAAGCAACAACAAAAAGGCAATAGATAAAGTAAAAACCATCATTACTCTCGGTTCAAGGTCGCCTCTTTTTGAAGTATAACTTAATAAAATCAAACCGATAACTGTTGAGAAAAGAAGCCAAATCATAAAACTTCCTTCCTGCCCCGCATAAAATGTTGACATCAGCAGTCCGGTTGATAAATCATTTCCACTGTAATTGAAAATGTACTTATATTGATATTGATGCGTCAAAATTGCCTGCATCAACAAGGCACTTGCAATAAAAACAAGTATTACCATTATGTTAAAACTTATTCGTGCAGGTAATAATGTATTTTTGAAACCTTTATAAGTAAAAAAATACATTATCATAGCAACTATGCTAGCCGCTAATGCAGTGGTTAGTAATATATTTCCAATCATTGAAATTTCCTTTCCATAAGATGTTTGTTGGAAGTTTAACTGAACAGATAATAACTCAGTTATTTGCTTGAATAAAGTTAGTTAATATTATTTATTGAAATATTAACTATCAAGTATTGCTCGCCGTCTCTTCTTTGTATTCATTATCATATTTTGAAGGGCATTTTGTTAGAATATCATCAGCCAAAAAATAACCGTTTTTGTATTTTCCGGTTACCACAACAGTTGTTGCCGATTGAAAATTATTTGGGATCATTCCTTTATAAATAACCTTCATCTGCACGCCGTCATTATCGTTCAAATAAAAAGAGAAAAGATTTTTTTCTCTATCTATTTTAAATCCTTTTGCTTTATCCCATGCGCCTGTCGCTTTTACCATCTGGTGAGATTTCATAACAGAAGTAAAGTCATTTTCATAAGCAACATTTGTTTGTGTAAACAAATAGCCCATCAAAACTAAAAATACGACAATAATTGAGCCGCCGATTATATATTTATTTTTCATTTCGTTTTTCCTCTATTGAATCATTTATTAATTTTTCGTTATTTAAATTATTTTGTGAACTTAGTTCCGCTTCAATTTTTTTTAATCTTTTATCTGTATTAAGCAGAAACAAATATATGCCTAACCAAATAATTAACAATATAAATAAAACTATGTAAATTGAATTCTGGTCTAAAAAAGAAAGTAGTTGATTCACACATCACTCCGAATTAAATTTTTTGATAATTTATCTTTAATAATTATTGATTTATAACTTAGCCGCCACATCCAAAAATATAATATTGTAAATGCAGCTAATGATACATAAAAAACGATCATCATGTTTCCATTCATTTTGAAATCCACAACAGGTCCGGCATTTGTATCATCAGCAGATCCGGGATGCAGCCCTGTCATTATTCTCGGCATAATAAAAACAAAAAATGGTACTGTTAAAAAAGCTATTATCGAATAAACCGCCGAAAGTTTTGCACGTTTATCCTCGTTTTCAATTGCAGATCTTAACGCAAATAATGAACCGTAAATTAAGAGGAGAATAAATATGCTTGTTTCTCTTGGATCCCAATGCCAAAAAGCACCCCAAGAAAATTTTGCCCAAAGCGAACCTGTAACCGTTGCCAACACTGCAAAAATAAAACCTAACTGCAAAGCAGCATTAGATTTCGCATCATCGTCGAGGTCTTGTTTTCTTAAATATTTTATACCGTAAATCATTGCCATCATAAAAGATAATGAAGCTAACCATGCCGTTGGCACATGATAAAAAATTATCTTTGCTTTTTCTTCGAGACCGGGAATCATTGGAAATTGATACCAAGTCTGCGGATGTGGTACGATCTGAAAAGTTATGCCTGCAATTATTGCATAAAGCATAAGTACAAACAATGAAATTTTCCAAAATAAATTCATCTACCTTCTCTTTTTAATTGTACTAAATTACCTAATATTATTTTCAGTTCATATTATTAAAGAATATGGGACAACATATCCACTAAATACAAATTTTTAATACTCAAAATTTACATAAAAATAATTATTTTATCTTTATAAAAATTGTATTAATTTTATTAAAGCTAATTTAGATATACAATAATATCTATTTTTTTAGAAGGCATCTTTTAATAATCATTATTCTATAAGCATATTAATTAATTTTCGGAGGAAAAATGAAAACAATATCAGTCTTTTTCGCTGCCATAATGTTATCGTTGTTTTTAATTGCATTTACAGGGAATTTCACATCGTCAACATCAGCAGGCGGTGCTAAATATGTCGGTGCAAAAAAGTGCGGGATGTGCCATAAATCAAAAACCGGTGACCAATACGGTATTTGGAAAAAAAGTGCCCACGCAAAAGCATACAAAACCTTACTAACCGCTGAAGCAGATAAAATTGCAAAAGAGAAAGGTCTTGGTAAAGCTGCAGAAGCTAAAGAATGTTTAGGATGCCATGTAACCGGACATAATGATGCATCTGCGGTATTTGACAAAAGGTTTAAAATTGAAAGCGGTGTGCAATGCGAAACTTGTCATGGAGCAGGCTCCAAGTATAAATCCAAAAAAACCATGAAAAACCATGAAAAGGCAGTTAGCAAAGGTTTAGCTACTTATAAAAACGATGCTGCTATTGAAGCAAAATGTAAAACTTGTCATAATAAAAAAAGTCCTTCTTTTAAAGAATTTGATTTCAAAAAAATGTGGGCAAAAATTGCTCATCCACTTCCTAAAAAATAAATATTTGGTGTAGGTATAGAATGAAGAAAATACTATTAATTATATTCTGTCTCTTTCCTGCATTACTTTTTGCTCAAAATATAAACGGAAGAATTTCTTCTTCCGTTTATAGCTTTAAAAGATTTGATTCATTAAATGATTCGAAAAACTATCTCCGGTCATTTCAAACATTTTCTTTAAACGTACATAAAGGGAACTTTAGTTTAAGAACACGTTTGAACTTTGAAACAAATATATCGGGCAAACTTGATCAGGATCCAAGACTAAGATTTTATAATCTCTTTATTAAAATTAGAGATATTGCAAAAGTAGCTACACTCAAAATCGGACGACAGTCCCAGTTTAACGGTGTTGGCAGCGGCGTTTTTGACGGTGTTAATTTAGATTTAAAATTTAAAGGCGTTAAAGTTTCAGGATTTTACGGCGGAAATGTTCCTGCTTATCAAAAGCTTGCTATTACCAATGATTGGGCAAACGACTATATTTTAAATGGTAAGTTTGAAATTACTGCGATAAATAATTTTAAGTTTATCGGCGGATATGTAAATAAAAACTTTAAGTCTGTTAACTACATTACAACCCGCTTGGATGCAAACTTAAATCCAATTCAAGTTCTCATACAGCAAAATTCAAAACAATATGAGTTTTTATACGCCGAAGCTTATTATACTCTGCCAAAATCGGTCAGTTTTTCGGCAAAATATGATTATGATTTGAATCTGCAATCGACTTCCAAATTTGAGACCATGCTTTCATATAGAAAAATTAAAAATCTTGGCTTAAGCGTTTATTACAACTACCGCGAACCAAGAGTTCGTTATAACTCTATTTTTTCTGTATTCAATTATGGAAACACTCAAGAAATTGAAGCTGGAGCTGATTATAAAATTTCTGATGCTGTTTCAATATTCAGCAGATTCGGTAATGTTACTTACCGGAATGATTCTTCGCAGCGTGTAACAATTGGAGCTAATACAAATCTTGGAAGCATTAGTTACCGTAAAACTTTTGGTTTTGCCGGCGAAATGGATGCCGTTTCAGTTTATACTGCTAAGAGTTTTATGAACGGACTTGTTACTCCTTCAATCGGAGTTTCATTTACAAATTATAAACTTGAACAAGGTGCACCAAGCAATACTCTAACAACTTTACTTGCCGGTGTAAATTACAGACCGATAAACCGCTGGTCTTTTGATGTACAAGGGCAATATATGAATAACAAAATTTATAACAATGATTTTCGTGTTTTGTTCAAAGTTAATTTCTGGTTTAACGATAACTTAAATTTATTATAATATGAAAACAAAATATTTACACATTACATTGATTTCAGTACTTGCAATCTTTATTGGAATTACTGCATTCCGGTTTAATGACGATGACGTTCCGCAAAAACATAAAACTCTTATTAAATTTAGCCATAAGTTCCACTCTGAAAATTATGTTGATTGCGCGGATTGTCATACTGCAGTTACCGAGGCAACCAATTTGAATGAGAGTCTGCTTCCTACTATGGACGATTGCGGTGAGTGTCATGATATTGAAGATGAAGAGAATTGCAACAAATGTCATTACGAAGATATTCAAGAACCTTTTCCTGATGAAGATAAAAGTGAAATTAAATTTAATCACAAATTTCATCTTGACGGACAAAAATTAAATTGCACTGACTGCCATAAAGGATTGGATAAAGTTGACTATGCTCAAGACTTGCCTACTGCATTTCCTTCTATGGAAAGTTGTACTACGTGTCATACTACGCAAGGTCCGGCATCAATTGAATGCAGTAATTGCCATGTATCAACAGCAAATTTAATTCCTGATGACCACAAAGTTGCCGACTTCACTCGAGTTCATAAGTTTGAAGCTAAAAGTAATGGCGAGAAATGTGAAACTTGCCATACAAATAATTTTTGTGAAAACTGTCACGTTGCAACTGTCGGTATAACCGAATCGAATACGAAAACAGATTTTTATACTCCGTATTCACCTTATAAATTTAAGGATGATGCAAAACAACAGCAGTTAAGTTTTAAACATGATCTTAATTACGTTTATAACCACGGAGTTGATGCCCGGCTGCATAAAGACCAATGCCAAACTTGTCATCAAACCGAAACTTTTTGTGCCAAATGTCATAATGCTGACGGACAGGGAGATTATGCTCTTGGCGGAGTAGTTCCATTTTCACATACACAGCCTAACTTTACTACACTAGGTGTAGGCAGCGGCGGCGGAGTTCATGCTCAGTTAGCACAAAAAGATATTGAAAGCTGTGCGGCATGCCACGATGTGGAAGGTGGAGATGCAAATTGCATATTGTGTCATAACGATTCGGATGGAATTAAAGGAACTAATCCTCAGACTCATCCGACAGGTTTTATGAACGACACACATGGTGATTGGCACAACGATGATGGTGCTGTTTGCTTTAATTGTCATACAAGTACTCACACTCCCGGAGTCGGATTCTGTGGTTATTGTCATGATTCTAATCCAGGTTAATTTAGGTGATAAAATGAAATTAAAATTTTTAATTTACGCTATAATGTTATTAACATCGGTATTTGTTATTTCTTGTTCCGATTTAACCGATGAAATTGTTGTTAATAATGCTCCAACAGTTCATCCTTCCGATTGGGCAACTGATGGCTCTGCAAATTTTCACGCTTTAGCATTTAACGATACTAACACGACCTTAGCATTTTGCCAGTCGTGTCATGCAAAGGATTATTCAGGTGGTCTCGCAAAAGTTAGTTGTAGTACTTGTCACCAGAACGAACTACCGCATCCTACCGGTTGGGCAACTGACGGTTTAGCAAATTTTCACGCAAACTCATTCAAAAATAATAATTGGAATTTGAATTTATGTCAATCTTGTCACGGTGCAAATTATTCCGGCGAAATTACTAATATTACAGATGTCAGCTGTAGAACTTGCCACAAAAGTGATGCCGGACCGGAAGCTTGCAATACTTGTCACGGTGATTTTAATGACGGAGTTTTAACCGACAGCACAAGGCTTGCACCTCCGCGTGCTGTATTCAGTGAAGACAGTTCCGCCGCCGGTGCACACGTTTCGCATCTTTATGCAAACGATTTAACCGACAATGTTGATTGTGCTCAATGCCACGTTGTTCCAAATAAAATGAGCGATGCCGGTCATATTATCAGCGGAGCAGAACATGCAACTTTAACTTTTGGTGATCTTGCAAAAACCCAAAATGCAAATCCCAATTACGATTCTAACACTAAAACATGTTCAAATGTTTATTGCCACGGTAATTTTATTTTCTTAAAAGATTCTTCGGCATTTTCTTTTATTTATACCGCAGATTCCATCAAGGGAAATATATTTAGCCCGATTTGGGATAAGTTGGACGATACGCAAGCCGAGTGCGGCACTTGTCATAGCTTACCTCCGATAGGACATACAAATGCCGGAAACGATCCAACTGCTTCTACTTGCAGCACATGTCATACCGGAATAGTAGATGCCAATGGAAATATTATTGACAAGACAAAGCACATTAATGGAAAAATAAATGTCTTTGGTAATTAAAAACAAATTATTGTAAATTTCTGCAAAGGCATCCTTGTGATGCCTTTGTTATTTGATACCATATTTTTACTTTCATATCAATAAATTTTCTAAACATTCTCATTTCAAAACCGATAATCTTATTAGTAAAAAATCTAAAACGAAAATTATATCCGGTGGCAAAATGTTTAACTCGGAAAATAAATCTACTACTAGTAGTAATAAAATTGAAGATGCGAGCTCCCCAATTTCAAATTGGGGATATGATATTAATGAAGACGGTGAATTCATTAATTTTACCGAGGGCACAACCTTTATTACAGGATATACACCACAAGAGTTTATTGCAAATAAAAATCTTCTGCACAAAATTGTTGTTAAAGAGGATAAAAATATTTGCAAATCGCATCTCAGCACATGCCTTTCATACAAGACTTCACAACAAATTACATTTAGAATTTTAACCAAATCCGGTGCAGTTCGGTGGATATCTCATACTTGTTTCCCCCTTTTTCAAAACGGAAATAATTCCCATATACGTAGAGTATCAAACATTGATATTACTGATCAAATAGAAAGTGAAAATTTTGCAAACCTAAAAAGTAAAGCCCTTGAAGTAGCGCCGATTGGAATTGTAATTACTGATATAAAAGGCTCAATTTTATGGGCAAATTCAGCATTTTCAAAAATAACAGGATACACATCTTTGGAGGTAGTTGGTAAAAATCCCCGAATCCTGAAATCAGATATTCACGGACCTGCATTTTACAAAAAATTGTGGGATACAATATTATCGGGAAAGATGTGGAAAGGTGAAGTTGTAAACAAAAAAAAGAGTGGCGAGGAATATTATGAAGAGCTTACAATTTCGCCGGTATGTAATAACCGAGGAGAAACGACACATTTTATTGCGATAAAGGAAGATATAACAGAAAGAAAAGTTGCAGAAGAACAAATACAGCGTTACATCGAAGAAATCTATGAAAACAAGGATTTAGTTGAACAGAACGCTCACGAATTGGTTGAGTTAAATGTTAAATTAGAACAGTCCGAAGATAAACTTACAGAATTGAACATAAATAAAGACCGATTTTTTTCAATTATTGCTCATGATTTGAAGAATCCATTTACAGCGCTTATTGGTTACACTGAAATGATGATGGCGGATTTTGAGGATTTTTCGAAAGAAGAAATTCTTGAATTTATTACAACAATTTATAAGACATCAAAGAACGTGTATTCACTTTTGGAAGGTTTGCTTGATTGGTCGCGACTACAACTCGGTAGTTTAACTCTTGAACCAAAAAACCTAAATCTGCATGAAATTGCTGAACGGGTTTACGATTTATATGAAAATAATGTAAAGCAAAAAGAAATAACATTAACAAATTTGGTTGAAAAAGACACAGCTCTATTTGCTGATGAAAATGCAGTATTTACTACTTTAAGAAATTTAATCTCAAACGCAATAAAGTTTACCCCGCATAAAGGTGAGATTATATACTCCTCAAAAATAGTTGAAAATAATTTTTGTGAAATAACCGTTAAAGACAGCGGTATAGGGATGGATGAAGAAACGATGGACAAACTCTTCAAAATAGAAGTTCATCACACAACCGTTGGAACCGACAAAGAAAAAGGGACAGGATTAGGGCTCCTCTTATGCAAGGATTTAACAGAAAAGAGCGGTGGTGAAATTCGAGTTAAATCTGAGATTGGGAAAGGAAGTAAATTTATTTTTACAATTCCGCTATCAAAATAAAAAAAAGTCCCGACTAATCGGGACTTTCAACAACACTACTACTAACTAACAAAAATTTTTATTTTGCTTCTGTAGTTTCAGTAAGCAATACATTCTGAATAGCTTCTTTCAATGATTCTTTTGGTAATGCACCGACAGCCATTTGCGGTTTATCATTTACAGGACAAAACAATAATGAAGGAATGCTTTTAATACCAAAAACACC
>VAPK010063473.1_pt1 | contig 13420 bp, 13 predicted proteins | sample 3395031 | NCBI WGS metagenome assembly VAPK01 (sample SAMN08290443, study PRJNA428436) | hydrothermal vent metagenome | isolation source: Deep-sea hydrothermal vent chimney 1 | place: Pacific Ocean: Juan De Fuca Ridge | reverse complement strand
CACATATGCAGAAATAGTAATAAGGGCAAATATTTTATTGAATACAGTCAATGAAATCGACAGCGCCGTGTCTCCTCGGGTAAAACAAGTAAAAAAATTAGAAGTCGATGCAGAAGGGCATGATGCCATTACCACTAACTCCACTTTTAATTCACCTTGCATCGAAAATACTACTAGCCAGTATCAATACTGCTATAATCAACGTTAGAATAACTTGTAATGAAAACACTGCATTCAAGTTATGAATCTCCCTCTACTAAATTATTCGCATCCTCTCCACGCATTGCCTATTCTCTGTTATTCGGGAAATAACGACTAATCTATCCTTAAAGTCATAGGTTTTACAACCAATTCAATACCCTGTTTTGTTGACCCATAAAATATGAAAGCTTATAGTCACTGTAGCCATTTACATCAATAAAAAGAAAAGTCTATATAAAAACATATTGCATAAACTGCTCCACTCAAATGGCACTAGTTCCATCTGTGCATATAAAATGGAAGAGGTAGTTTGCGTTAGGGGACGACATGGAAAGAACTCATGAAATTATCGATAATATTTATGCTGCCGCCCTCACGCCATCAGAGTGGCCATCCGTATTAAAATCCCTGCAAGAACTGTTTAATGCAAATGCCGCAGGCATCTATACGCTTGATACTGAAAATGCCAGACTTACACAATTTGAATTACAGGGAATTGAACCAAACTATATCAATTCATACATCAATCATTATGTCATTAATAATCCCTGGAATGCGGTTTCCGAATTTCAGATCCCGGGAATAATTCGAACCGACCAGTCACTTGATAAATATTACAATAGTCCCGGCTTCTACCGTAAAACCAAATATTTTAATGAGTGGTTAGATCCACAAGATTTTTACTACTCACTAGGTACAAATCTATTATCGCACGACAATATCAATACCAAGTTTTACATGTATCGTCCAAAACTGGGGCATTCTTTCAGCAAACAGGATATTGCAAAATTTAGACATCTATCCAGACACATGACGAGGTCGATGGAAATGACCCGCCGTCTGGCGATCAAAGACTCACAAATAAGTGATGCACTTCATTCTATTGACCATCTAAAATTTAGCGTCCTTTTCCTGAACGAACATTCAAACATCATTCACACCAACCAATTTGCGAATAAACTACTAGATGAAGCAGATGGAGTACTAGTTAAGGACAGACTAATTAATTTCAGTCATAAGGACAGCAGGAAAAAACTTTATTCAGTCATTCGAGAAGCTCTTGATGTGCATAAAGGACAATCAGACAATCTACCTTGTACCGTGCGCATTCGCCGACCTTCTGGTAAACGCCCCTTTTACCTCACAGCCATTCCCCTGCCTCGTCAAACCGGTTCATTTAGCGTGCCCTCCGCTGCCATCGTTCTTTTTATCTCCGACCCTGAACAGAATCCCATTATCCCTACTAATTATCTACACCGTCGCTACGGCCTCACACTGACTGAGGCAAAACTTACGCAAAACCTGAGTCAGGGGGGCACGTTACGCGAGGCTGCTGAAGACTCTGGCCTGACCTATGAAACCGCACGCTGGTATTTAAAAATCATCTTCCAGAAAACCGGTACCCGGCGGCAAACTGAATTGCTGCATCTATTACTTTCGGATCGGGTGTTCGTCTCACACTGAATGCACCCTCATTAAAAAATTATAAAAATCAATGTATTATGAAACGTTTCTTCTCTTACCTTTAAACTCCCATCATCACCCTCACACCGTAAATCTCCCCTCATTTGGGAGGTGTCAGCCAAACCCTGCCTCGTAATACTAAGCATATAGTGACGTTTGGCTATTTAATGACAAGCGCGCAGAAAAAAAGTAGTTAAAAATAATCGCGGGAGTGAAAAAATGAAGTCTAATATTATTAAATTTTTTATTGCAGCAAGTTTGATGTTTGGCGGAAATACCTATGCAGCTGTGGTATCAAGCCTGAGTTTTACAAACCCCACCGGCACAGCAACCGCTACCGACACCATCGAGATCTGGGTGACATTATCCCTTGATCCTTCCTCTGAAGCTTTAACCTATGACAGTAGCATCAGTCCTCTTGCCGGGCTTCCTACCTCGTTGATTCCGACAGAGGGCTATGATTATGTTACTTCAAGTTATGTTCCCTTTGCATCCTATACCGATGCAGGACCACTAACAGGACGATACTGCTCTGGCAATTTCACCGATGTTTGCGGAGCCGGCGAATATACATTCAGCGGCACAAGTACATGGTTCGACCTTACAAACAATCCACTTACCCTGAACCCAGGAGAGAGCCGTGATTTTATGTTAGGAACATTTGTTCCCACAGACGGCTCAGCAATGCCCGGTGATTACATATTCTACAATGGATATCTTGGGTTCAGTATTAGTGGACTGGATGCTGCTGGAAACACCCTCGATGCAACTATAAATTTAGGCGGTACTTGCCAAACAGGGACTGCCGATTGTGCATTCACACGAACGGTCTCAGCTGTTCCTGTGCCTGCCGCTGTCTGGTTGTTCGGCTCAGGCCTTGTCGGACTAGCAGGTATTGCTCGCAGGAAAAAAACTGCATAGACAATACTATTTATTTTACACAGTCTACTGATCATTCCGGCAAATAGCAGAATACAGAAACGATAGTAGAGAGATGGACTCCGGCTTTCGCCGGAGTGCCCATTAGTCAGAAACATTCCCGGATTGAATAGATGCTGCTGTCTTATCCACTGCCAGTTTACTGACAATACCTTCCGGGACAGGGCGACGTTGCCCCTGCCGCGTCCAGCCACGCACCTTCTGCATTTTCTGCAAATGAGCAATTCGATCAGCAGTCTGTGGATGCGAGCGGAGCAAGGCCGGAATATATGCCCCCTGCTTTTGCGTCGCCTTTTGCAGAACATCAAACAGGGTCAGTGAACCGGCAACATGATGATAATAATTCCACATGGCTTTCATCCCCTCTTCATCGGCATCCTCTTCCTGCTCGCGACTAAAGCCTAGCATGGTCATCATCCCGGCATTATTCATCAGTTGACTGGCCGCATCGGATGACTGTCCCAGTACCATACTGAATATCGTACTAAGCACAATTCCCTTACCCATCGCGCGCAGTGGATGGCGTAATTTAATATGCGCCATTTCATGTCCCAGCAACATCACTAATGCATTCTCACTGGGCAGCTGTTCCAGCAGGCCACGAAAGACCATGATGTGCCCACCCAGCGTTGCAAAGGCATTAACCGTATCATCATCAATATAATGAACGCGTATTTTCATCCCGGCAGGCAGTGCCATCATCAACGCAAGTTCATCCGCTAAGGTTTGCAGATACGCATCAACCTCATCTCGATCTTTAAGTTCGGGTTCATATTTTTGTACGAGCTGCTGTTCATATTCAAAGGGGATATATCTCACCAGCCAATCGACCGATAAACTGATGATCAAGGTCAATATCAATACACCGGCAATCACCGCCGAGCTTAATAAAGCAAACTCTTTTAGGGGATGAGTTTTGCTAACATTGATTCCTTCGGGAATTTTAGGATTATGGTAGTCCATTAATTTTTTTAGATCTGATTCCTCACAGCCGGTCATCTACGGCTGTAGGTACGGCTTCAGCCGTACATGTCGCCTCATAGTGCCCGAAGGGTAGAAGGCGAACCTACTGGCACCAGTGCAGTACCATAGGCCAACACTTCGATAGAACCAATTTTGCCGCGCGCATTTTTCGAAATAGAGGCAGTTTCCAGTTTGATATTGAAGACCTTGTTTGCGCCCACTTTTCGGGCTTCCTGTTTCATTCGTAACAGCGCTTCTCGCCGCGCACGATCCAGCAGGCTTTCATAGGAAACAATACGTCCACCCACCAGGCTACGCAAGCCAGCAAGAAAACGTTTGAAGTAGTCAACGGAAATAACAACGCTACCGGTTACCAAAATAGAAGCTTGAAATTGCTCACCCAGAGGCGGGATTTTACTGGCAATAGCCGGTAAATCACGATACTCCTGTTCACGCTGAATGATGGATTTGTAATGACGTGACTCAGCAATACGACCAAAAACATAGCCGACGGCTAACAGGGTAACCAGGACAATCAGATCATACATGCGTTTATTCCAGCACCACCGCCGTACCATAAGCAAACAGTTCCGCCGCACCCTGAGTCACTGATGAAGTTGAAAAACGCACGTTGATAACCGCATTCGCCCCCACGGCTTTGGCCTGCTCCTTCATCCGCCGTACCGCTTCTTCACGCGCATCCTGCAATAACTCGGTATAGCCTTTGAGTTCTCCGCCGAAAATATTTTTCAGGCTGGCCATAATATCGCGGCCAACATGTTTAGTGCGCACAGTGCTACCCTGCACCAGCCCCATATGTGCGCGAATACGCTTACCGGGAATAATTTCCATATTGCTGATAATCATAATGCCTGCCCTGTTTTTAGTAACCATTACATTATAGGTACGGCGCTAGCCGCAGAGAACGACCAAGATTTAAAATATACACTATTTTAGCTGATTGAAGTACGCTTGAAACCGTAGCTACCGGTTTGATCACGTTGCAGAACGAATGACATTACCACTCAGCACATCACGAATTTCAGTGGGGGCGGGGTGGCCACTGGTTTCGCCTTCAAGGATATAATCAAGCCCCTCAGCAAATAGCTCACGCACCTGCTGGGCTGAACGCGCAGGAGACTGACGCGTTAGATTGGCACTGGTTGAGATCAACGCGCCACCGAATTGTTTACAGAGCTTGGCAACAATAGGATGCGCGCTAACACGCACCGCTAGCGTGTCATGCTGGCCACGCAGCCAGCGGCTAAGATCCGATTTGGCGGGCCACAACCAGGTGACAGGTCCCGGCCAGCTTGCATGAACCGCTTGTTGCAGACGTTCGTCAATATCAACAAGATAAGGCCTGAGTTGTGAAAAATCGGAGGCAATTAGAATCACACCCTTGTCACGTTGACGCTGCTTGATCGCCATCAGACGTTTAACACTTTCTATATTGTCAGGATCGCAACCCAGCCCATAAACCGATTCAGTCGGATAGGCGATGATGCCGCCACTGCGCACTATTTGCACAGCTTCGTTAATGGCTTTGTCGTTCATTGATGCAAACTAAACCTGTTCATCCTTCGACACACTCAGGATGAAATAGTCATTCAGGCTCCAGACAACTGCGTCTGCAACTCAGCATCCTTGCGGCGCACAGCATCGGCGTTATCGGCACGTTCCTGCTTAACCCGTGCAGCAATACCCGCATCACTTAACGCCAGAATTTGCGCCGCAAGATAAGCCGAATTTTTCGCACCAGCTTTACCAATCGCAACCGTCGCCACAGGAATGCCACCGGGCATTTGCACCGTGGATAATAGCGCGTCCATACCTTTGAGTGGCCCGCCATCCATCGGAATACCAATCACAGGTTTTAGCGTGTGTGCGGCCACTGCACCCGCAAGATGCGCGGCAAGTCCAGCAGCGGCAATGAAAACCTGACAGCCACGCGCTTCAGCATCTTCGATATACATCACCGTATCTTCAGGGGTACGATGCGCCGAAGTGATTTTAACTTCAAGCGGGATGTCCAGTTTATTCAATACATCAATAGAGGCCTGAACCACAGGTAGATCTGAATCGGATCCCATTAATATAGCTACAAAGTTTTTATTTTCTGACATGGTATTTAATCTTTTAAAAGTTAATATGTGATGTAGGTGTGGGCTGAATAAAATGAAGCCCAACAGGGTATCTAACATTGTTGGGCTTCACCATTAAGATCGTGGTTCAACCCACGCCTACGCTTAGATCAAAATTGTTTTTTTATTCGTCATCGGTTTCCACTTTCTCGCTGAAGCTGCATTCTTTTTGTGGACAGACTTTTTCGGTGCCGCGACGTTTGGTGGTTTTTTGCGTCAACATTGGCCAGCCACAATCAGGACAGGCTTCTTTTAAGGGTTCGTTCCAGACCGCATACTTGCAATCAGGATAGCGCCCGCATGAAAAAAAGATTTTTCCATTACGTGACTTGCGCTTGAACATATTGCCCTGTTTGCATTCGGGACATTCGACGTCCATATCCTGCGGTTTTTCCAACGGCTCGATATGCTTGCAGTCAGGATAACTACTACAGCCGATAAACTTGCCATAGCGTCCATGACGAATAATTAAATCCGAATCACAGTCTGGACATTTGCGATCTTCGATCACTTCTGGTTCGCTGTTTGCATCTTCATTTAGATTGCGGGTGTAATCACACTCAGGATAAGCATCACAACCTATGAAGCGTCCACGCCGCCCAAGACGAATCGAGAGTGGCCCTTCACACTTTGGACACTTCTCATCTATCGCTTCATGGGTGACATCTTTACGATCAACATTTTTGTCTTTGTCATCTACCAATTCTTTAAAGGGCTTCCAGAATTTTTTCATCAGCGGCACCCACTTCTTCTCGCCTCTGGAAATCGCATCCAGATCATCTTCGAGGTGGGCAGTGAAATCGTAATCCACGTATTGGGTAAAATGTTCAGTCAAAAATTTATTAACAATGCGTCCCACATCCGTCGGGATGAAACGCTTCTTGTCCATTTCCACATATTCACGCGACTGCAGGGTGGAAATAATCGAGGCATAGGTAGATGGACGGCCAATGCCGTATTCTTCCAGCGACTTAACCAGACTGGCTTCTGAGAAGCGTGGCGGTGGCTCGGTGAAATGTTGCTCGGGTAAAATCTTCAACAGATCCAGCTCGGCACCTTCTTCCATCGGTGGCAATAAACGATCCTTGTCATCGGTTGGGCTCTTGCTATCATCGACACCTTCAAGATAAACCGCCATAAAACCTGGCTCCACCAGCACCGATCCATTCGCACGGAAAAGATGCTGTGTGCCTTCACCTGCCGCCAGATCAACCGCAACCGTATCCATGGTTGCAGGAATCATCTGGCAGGCGATGGTACGCTTCCAGATCAATTCATACAGGCGAAATTGATCTCTGCTCAGATATGTTTTAATCGCGCTCGGTTCGTGGTTAACCGAAGTCGGACGAATAGCTTCATGCGCTTCCTGCGCATTCTTGGCTTTAGTTTTGTAAACGCGAATTTCATTCGGCAGATTATTTTTGCCAAAGCGTTTTTCGATGTAGTCACGAATTTCTGCCAGCGCTTCCTCGGCCAGATTAACCGAGTCAGTACGCATGTAGGTAATCAAACCCACTGTCTCGCCGCCCAGATCCGCACCTTCATATAATTGCTGAGCAATGCTCATGGTTTTCTTGGTGGTAAAGCCCAACTTGCGCGCTGCTTCCTGTTGCAGAGTGGAGGTGGTAAAGGGTGCAGTTGGGTTGCGCTTGCGTTTTTTCTTCTCAACCTTGCTAACCCGAAGCTTGCCATTAGCCGCCTGCGCTAACGTCTGCTCAGCCTTTTTGGCTTTGGCATCGGAGTTGATAAAAAACTGACTCACCTTCTTGCCATCCAGATGCGTTAGCTTGGCACTCACGCCCTGCTTTTTCTTTTTGACCCCGACTTCAACCTCAGCCTCGACCGTCCAGTATTCTTTCGCCTTGAATTTTTCGATTTCCAGCTCGCGTTCAACGATCAAACGCAAAGCCGGACTCTGTACTCGCCCGGCAGATAGACCGCGACGAATTTTTTTCCAGAGCAAAGGAGAAAGGTTAAAGCCCACCAGATAATCCAGCGCTCGACGTGCGAGCTGGGCATTGATCATATCCTGCGATAATTCGCGCGGTTGCGCGACCGCATCATTTACCGCACGTTTGGTAATTTCATTAAAGGCAATGCGACCCACCTGCTTGCCTTCCAGCAAGCCCTGATCTTTAAGTATTTCGTACAGGTGCCAGGAAATCGCTTCGCCCTCGCGATCCGGATCAGTCGCGAGATATAAGTTATCCGCTTTTTTCAACGCCTTAACAATGGCATCAACATGCTTCTGATTTCGCTCGATGATCTGATATTTCATTGCAAAATCATTCGCCGGATCCACCGCGCCTTCTTTTGGCAACAGATCGCGCACATGACCGTAGGAGGCAAGCACCTCAAAGCCCTTGCCGAGATATTTTTTGATAGTCTTGGCTTTTGCCGGAGACTCTACGATGACTAAACTTTTTGCCATTTGTTTCCTAACCCAGATTAATGGGTCTCTTTGTTAACTCCCCCTTGAGGGGCAAAAGTAGTTTCACGAAATAAGTTTTAAGCTCGTAAGCGATAAAAAGCAAATGCCCGCAAAAGCGGGCATGGGTGATTAAAATATGTTTGTATTCTAGTGAACAATGCCGGGGGCTTCCTCGAAAACCATGTCTTCCATCCAGGCAAAAGCCGCTTCCCGACCGGGCTGGTTGAACAGCACCATCAGGGTAACCCACTTCAGTTGTTCAATATCAATTTCATCTTCGTCCAGCGCCATCACGCGGTCAATAACCATTTCCCGAGTCTGGTGATCGAGCACGCCCGCCTGCTCCAGAAACATCAAAAAACCGCGTGAATCCAGATCCATTTTTTCTTCTTCCTGAGCGGTATAGATACGCAGTGAACTGGTATTTACCAGCGACAGCTTTTCCGGGAAGTCCTGTAACGCAACCAGCCCTTCCAGCCATTCAAACGCTTTGCTTATTTCAATAGATTGAAACCCGGCAGCCTGCAACTCCACCCGCAGGGATTCTTCATCTGTGTCAAATTCGATATCGTCGCTCATGTAATTTTCAAACAGGTACATCAATACGTCGAGCACGTTTTCTTTCATGGTTTTTTCCTCAGCGTATCAGGCAATAGTGTCCGCCTGACATAGTTGCAATGTAGCCTTGCAATTCCAATACCAAGAGCATGGAGCAAACCGCGTCTACAGTCAATCCACTTCTTTCCACCACCGTGTCCACAGAAGTGGCTTCATAGCCCACATTTTCCAGCACCTTGCGGTAATCCTCATCCAGCTCAAAAGCTGTGACAGCACAATCTTGCTGCGGTTCCACCGAGCATTCTGCAGCAAAATCTGGAAATTCCTCGAGAATATCCTGTGCTGTTTCAACCAGCTTTGCACCTTGACGAATCAGGGTATTACAGCCCTTTGCCAAAGTGTTGTGGATCGAGCCCGGTACCGCAAAGACCTCCCGTCCCTGTTCCAACGCCAGTCTAGCAGTGATCAACGAACCGCTACGTAACGCTGCTTCCACCACCAACACGCCACGGGACAGGCCACTGATTATCCGGTTGCGGCGGGGGAAATTGCCGGGGCGGGGCGGGCTGCCAAGCGGGAACTCCGAGATCAACACCCCGGTTTCAGCAATCTCATGTGCCAGATCGTGGTGTCGTGCCGGGTAGACCCGATCCAGCCCGGTACCCGTGACGGCAATGCTCATCCCGCCAACAGAAACCGCCCCTCGGTGCGCCGCCGCATCGATACCATGTGCCAGCCCGCTGGTCACCACCAGTCCCAATGCCGCCAGATGCGCGCCAAATTCATGCGCAGTTTCCTTGCCCATGGGCGTAGGCGTACGGCTGCCGACCACCGCAATTTGCTGAAAGCTAATTACTTCAGTGTTGCCGAAAAGATAGAGTACGGGAGGAAGATCCGGGATCTGGCGTAACAGGGCAGGATAATCGTCATCACTTAGCACACAGATCCGCGCTCGAGCCTGCTCCTGCCAACGCAGATCCACTTCAACCCCAGCCCAATCCGGCTCGGCGAGGCTCTTGATCTGACGCGCATTCAGACCCTGATCGGCCAGCTCAGCCGCTGAGGCTTCTAAAATTTCCACGGGGGAGGGGTAATGTTCCAACAGGCGCTGGATACTGATCGAACCCAGGTAGGGCGCACGATTTAGCGCCAACCAGGCAGAAAGGACATTTGCTATTTCAGTCATCAGCCAGCTCCATCATTTCCCTGATAGCATATCGAATAAAGCGGCGTTACTACTACTAAAAACGTCAGCCCGTCCCTGGGTTAATCATGCTACTCCAGACTCTTAAGGGTTGGTCACCCGATCACGGATATGCAATGGCCTCTGTGCTTCCATTACCAGCGCATAACTCATTTTTTCATAAACTCGGAAAACCATCAAAATCCCGGCACGTTCGTCGGGTAAATCAACTTTGTTCCAGCTCCATGTTTTAGAGGGATCCCGTACGCGCTCGCCACGCTGGTAAATTGCCAGCACATGGCCGGGTTCAATACCTTCACGTTCCCCCACATTCAGTACCACGATGTTGTACTGGCCAATTTGCGCTACCCCCTGAAATACCGACATAATTTCGCCTGTTACTGGCTCAATCGGCGGACGAGGGATAAAATTGAAGTCCAGCTTTTGCTCTTCCTTGGGCAACAGCACATCGGTATTAAAAATTTCCTGACGCGCACGCGTCACATCCAGGGTCGAGGGCTGTTCCTTATTTTCGCCAAATTGCACCAGCCGCGCATCGGCGACGCGAGCAACTTCAAAGCCCAGCAGCTCACCAGTGACCGGATCACGATATTCCCCCACCGGGCGAACTATATCGTAAACACCGACACTTCGATCCTTAATCCCCAGTGAATAAATTCTATCGCCGGTTCCCGTCACCAAATGCTGCTCATAACTGGAAATAATATAAGGCGCATGCTCTAAATCTTGTTCCGAGACTACCCGTGCCCCTCCCAGAAATGGCGAAATAGCCGAGCGGGGAATGGTATTAATGGATTTGTCCAGCGTTTCGTAACGTACTTCGGGGGAGAGTTTTACGGTCTTTACCCGGGACGGCGGCACATAGCCACCCGCGCCATCCAGTGTGATATATGGGTTGCCATTTTCATCAAAGTATAAAACGATGACGTCACCGGGATAAATCAGATGCGGGTTACGAATTTTAGGGTTGATATGCCAGACCTGTGGCCATAACCAGGGATCTTTGAGAAAGCGTTGGGAAATATCCCACAGGGTGTCACCGCGTTTGACCACATAACGCTCCGGGTACTCGCGCTGAATGACGACCGGAGCAACCGGTTCAGGTTCAGCGACCTGTAGCTCCACAACCGGCTCCGGTTCAGCAACAACCGCTTCCTGTTTTTTCGGTGTCCGGGCGCAGGCGGCTAAACTGCTCACCAGCAAAACAACCAGAAAACGTATTAAATTTTGAGCGAACACTTTATTATTTATCATATGTATCCCTTAGCCGAAGCCAGGCCTGTATTTTAAAGCGGGAACTGAATCAGACATGCCCCTGTTGCCAGTTCCTGTTATCCAGTAGTATCATAATGTTAGCAGCTTTTTCTACACTTGTTACTTAAATATATCAAGATCATATTAATTCCATGTCCATGCTCACAATTTTACGTTATCCCGATGAACGACTACGCACGACTGCTCGGCCTGTTGAGCATTTTGACCGCAAACTTCATCAACTCATCGACGATATGCTGGAAACCATGTATGCCGCCCCCGGCATCGGCCTCGCCGCCACCCAGGTCGATGTACATATGCAACTGCTGGTAATCGATGTTAGTGATGAAAATAACCAGCCGCTAACACTTATTAACCCAAAAATTCTGGCGCGTGAAGGCTGCCAGAAATTCGATGAAGGCTGTCTTTCTGTCCCCGGCATCTATGAAACCGTGGAACGCGCCCAGCATATTCGTCTGCAAAGCTGTGATAAACACGGGCAGATCTATGAAATGGAAGCCGAGGATTTGCTCGCAGTATGCATCCAGCATGAAATCGATCATCTCCGGGGCAAGTTGTTCGTAGACTACCTTTCCAGTCTAAAACGCCAGCGAATTCGCAAAAAACTACAAAAACAGGAAAAGCAGGCGATGTAATTACTGGTTTTTAATACTGGTTTTGCACGCAGATTAGCCATATTATCGCCACAAGAACTTAAACCTTTAATCTCCTGATTCTTTTCCAAAACCCTTAGCCCAAGTAGGCAAGCAGGCCATGACTTCAGCTCTTCGCATCATCTTCGCCGGCACCCCGGAATTTGCTGCCACAATATTACGAGGGCTCACCGATGCCTGCGCTGAGCATGGCCACCACGTCATTGCCGTCTACACGCAACCGGACAGACCGGCTGGACGGGGACGAAAACTACAGGCTAGCCCGGTTAAAGCACAGGCACAGGAACAGCAGATCCCGGTATACCAACCCGAAAATTTCAAACATTCTGCCGATCTTGAAGCCCTGCAAAAACTTAACGCCGATCTGATGATCGTCGTCGCCTATGGTCTGCTGCTACCGCCTGCGGTGCTTGCAGCACCCCGACTGGGCTGCATTAATATCCACGCCTCGCTGCTACCCCGCTGGCGTGGAGCCGCGCCCATCCAGCGTGCGATTCTGGCTGGTGATAGCGAAACCGGCATTACCATCATGCAGATGAACGAGGGGCTGGATACCGGCGACATGCTGCTCAAACTTTCCTGCACTATCGATGCTGAGGATACCGGCGGTAGCCTGCACGACAAGCTCGCCATACTGGGCAGCAAGGCACTGCTATCCGTGCTGGAAAAAGTAAACACAGGCGAACTCCAGCCTCAAGCTCAGGATGAGAGTCAGAGCAACTACGCGGCCAAACTGAGCAAAAAAGAAGCCTCGCTTGACTGGGCTGAGGATGCACATGCGCTGGCTCGACAGGTACGTGCATTCAATCCCTGGCCCGTCACACAAACCCACGTTAACGACAAAGTGTTGCGGATCCAGATGGCTGAAGCGATTAATGAGCCGAGTACAGCCACACCAGGTACGGTAGTCGCATGCAGCAAAGCCGGCATCGACATTGCCACTGGCAACGGCCTGCTACGCCTGAAACAACTCCAGCCGCCGGGCAAAAAAGCCATGGATACTGCGGCCTTCCTTAATGGTTACGCCGATCTTCTACCCGTCGGCACCTGCCTGAGTAAATAACAAAATGAACCCACGCCTCGCTGCTGTTAATGTTCTGCAACAAGTCTTCGATAAGGGTCGCAGCCTGCCCGATGCGCTCGACGCTATGCAGACTCGCATCCCCGATCAAAAAGGCCGCGCCCTGACCCAGGCGCTATCTTATGGCGTGCTGCGCCACAGTTTCAGTCTCAACGCGATTTTGCTGCAACTGCTAAAAAAACCGCTAAAGGCCAAAGATGCCGATCTCCGCTACCTGCTGTTATTGGGGCTGTATCAAATTATTCACATGCGTATTCCCGATCACGCTGCCGTTTCAGAAACCGTCAAACTCACCCCGGCACTGAAAAAAAACTGGGCGCGGGCGATGGTTAACGGGGTCTTGCGTAATTATCTGCGCCGAGCCGATGAGCTACAGGCACAGGCTAAGAAAAATGATGAAAGCCATTATGAACACCCTGACTGGCTACTGGTAAAGTTACAGGAAAGCTGGCCGAATGACTGGCAGGCCATTGCCACCGCTAACAATCAACCTGCACCGATGACCCT
>VAPK010399039.1_pt1 | contig 13424 bp, 12 predicted proteins | sample 3395031 | NCBI WGS metagenome assembly VAPK01 (sample SAMN08290443, study PRJNA428436) | hydrothermal vent metagenome | isolation source: Deep-sea hydrothermal vent chimney 1 | place: Pacific Ocean: Juan De Fuca Ridge | reverse complement strand
AAGCCGTAGCGAGGGAAAGCGATTTTGAGTCCATTTTTTCGATTAAATGAGGCAAATACTTGCTGTATTTAACGCATTTAATCGGGGAAATGGGCCAAAATCCGCTTTTCCACAGTAGGCTTTCTATTCTCGGACAGCCTCCTGGTTTGTCTTATTGTCCGTCTTCTGCGTTGCAGCAACAGTTACATGGCTTTCACTATGTGCCTACTGCTACGCCTTGAAGACAAGCAGCTATTCTGACATAGAAATGGCCTGTGCCAGTTGTTGAAATTATTTAATTCCTTTTTCCTAAGGGTCTGGAAATGAATAAGTCATCATTTTTTCGCCCGGATTTAGGTTGGATTCTGTTGATCTAATTGAGCAAACCTGCAGGTGTAGTGCGCTACGTTGAGGATTTTGCGATTGAAGATCGACAGAAGATGAACTGAAGCTGGGATGCAAAAATGGTGAGCTATTTATTTACAGACCTTAAGCAACTATTTCTTAGCCCGCTTGCTGTTCCATCGAGTCTCAGGGAATGCGATTGACTTCAATGCAAAGCGTTTATCAAGCGTTATTACCATTTGGCGCGCTGTTTGCTCTTCAGGTACACGCGCTGCACGAACCCGAATCAGTTGACCAAGTTCAGTATTCACTGCTTCAAGATAAGCCGAGAAGCCACTCTCGCTCAATTTTTTACGCAATGCTTCAGCATTGGCTTTTTCCTTGAAAACACCCGCTTGTACAATCCATAATCCGGTCAGGTCTGATTTGAGCGATTTGATCGCTTGTTTTGGTTTCGGCGCAGTTTTGTATGTGGCAATCTCAACATTTGTTGCTGATTGTGCGGGTCTAGATTGAGCTTCAGTTGCAGTTGGATAAGGTCTTTTTACAACCCGCGCTAAAGGGGGCGGAGTTATTGGGTATGTTTTTGGTTTTGCAATCGGAGTGCTTTGCTCAAGTGTCTGACTTTGAGTCGTCTTTGAGTCACCAGCTGGCAATAAACTTCTCAGTTGTTTGTCCATTTCTAGCGCTGTTTTTTCTGTTTGTGTTGTTTTATCAATCACCTCAGTTTTGAGTATAGCGGGGGATTGGGTCTCAAGCCTGTACTTTGATTGAGCTGAGTGATTATCATTGCTAGTAGTTGCCGAACTGGATTCCGGGTTGACCGATTGCTTATCTGGAGTTGGAAATAGACGCGTATTTTCAACGCCTGTATCACTAAGAATTTGCGGCTTTTTATTAAACTTCTCTGGAAGAGGTGGTACTGCAACAGAGGATTGTTGTTGATTCCAGCGTTGATCATCTTCATCGATTAACATCGGCAAAAAGATTATTGCCAATGCAGTAATCACGGCCGTACCAATCAATCGTTCTTTAAGTCTCTGTTCCACGTGCAGATCCTGTTATTAAATGTGCCGAATTACGTTGGAAATATTCAGAAACCAAAAAAAATGAACCAAATATCAAGATTATATCCTGAGGGCTGGTCACGTCTTCGGTTACAACATTCCAAGCTTCATCAAAGTTTTGTAGTTGTTGACTGTAGTCTTTGATGCCACAGCTCGATAATACGCTAATAATTTCATCAGTCGATGCTGCGCGCTCAATCTCTAATGGTACAGGATACCATTTTTCGACCCATTCTTTCATATGAACAACAATTTCCGCAATGTCTTTGTCTGCCATTACAGAAAATAAGGCAAGCAAGCGTCGATCCGGATAATATTGCTGTATATTTTGCGCCAATAATGCCGCAGATTGTGGGTTATGCGCGACATCAATTAATACAGCAGCCCCCGTCAGATTCTCGATATACTGGAAACGACCAGGCAGCGCTACCTGTTCGACACCATCTCTTATCGATTGTTCGGAAACAGGTAACTTGTCTGCAACCAGCGACAATGCTTGCAAAACAGCGGCTGCATTTTGAAATTGCTGTGGACCACGCAAGCCTGGAAGCGGGAGGTGGTTATAGTGCTGATTAGTTCCGCTCCAGCACCAACTGTTTACGCCAGACTCAAAGCTATAATCTCGATTCAACAGTGAAACCGGTACGGAGTGAGTTACTGCCCATTCTAATAACACTTCAGGAGGATCAGGGTCACCAATGACAGCTGCAACCCCGGAACGCATCACTCCGGCTTTTTCAAGACTGATTTGATCACGCGTTTTACCAAGCCAATAAACGTGATCAATTGAAATATTGGTGACAATGGGGATGTCGGCATCAATCACATTGACTGCATCCAGACGCCCTCCTAGTCCTACCTCCAACAGCTGAACGTCAACTTGATTCTGCGAAAAAATATCCAGCGCCGCAAGCGTACCAAATTCAAAAAAACTTAATGAAATATTATCTCGTACGGCATCAATGCGTTCAAAAGCCGCGCAAATACTGGCATCATCAATTGGTACACCATTAATGCGCATGCGTTCATTATAATCAACGATATGCGGTGATGTATAAGTGCCAACAAGATAACCTTGCTGCCTGAGAATCGAATCCAGAACAGCGACACTGGAGCCTTTGCCATTAGTTCCTGATACTGTAATGGTAAAGGGTTGATAAGTAATCGCCATCCGGGCATGAACAATCTTTACCCGGTCAAGACTTAGATCAATGGTTCTGATGTGTGAGGTTTTCTGCCAATTGAGCCACTGACTCAACGATGAGAAACGCATCGATGCCCTCCCCTGTAGAATTCTGGCACTAAAAATTCTTGCTTGTTTGTTGATTGCAGTGTTGAAGTGTTGAGCTGTGGAATTGCAATAGCAATGTTTTTGCAAGATTTTGCGAAAACATTAGATGTAGCTGGATAACAGCAGATAAGCTGCAAAAAGAAATTAGCCAATTGAGAGTTCACAGTTAAACGCAGGATGCATCGCAAGCAATGTAATCGAAATTGTAACGCAGAAGACCGAAGTCATTCTCCCCATGCTCCAGCGTCACGGGACGCTGGAGCATCCTGACACGAATTTCCATGGAGGCCGTCACTATCTTAAGTTAAGGAAATTAAAATTGTAGATGTAGCGCCATAAGCATTTTTGGTGCATAGAATGCACCCTACGAAAATATCGCTCTTATTTTAATAGCAGTGACGGAGACCGCGGAAACTAGGAGGCTGTCCGAGAATAGATGCCTACTGCGGAAAAGCGGATTTTCCTGATTAAATTCGTTAAATACAACAAGTATTCGCCTCATTTAATCAAAAAAATGGACTCAAAACCGCTTTCCCTCGCTACGCCTTCTATTCTCGGACAGCCTCCTAGTATTTTTTACTCATCAATGCTTGAGTTGTCGGAATACAATACTAGTCTGAAACAGCTTGAGACTTAGCTTCACCCACACTCATTATATCTGTTGCCTGCTGTTTCTGCTGTTGCTGATTTGCATGATCATTCGAGGCAACTGGAGATTTGAGCAACATCGATAATAGTGATGCAATTTTGCTGCGCATCTGCCTGCGATCAATAATCAGATCGACGACACCATGTTCAACCAGAAACTCACTGCGCTGGAAGCCTTGGGGTAACTTCTCATGTACAGTTTGTTCAATCACTCGGGGACCGGCAAAACCAATCAGCGCTTTTGGCTCGGCAATATTGATATCACCCAACATTGCTAAACTGGCTGACACACCACCCATCGTCGGATCAGTCATTACTGAGATAAACGGTAGTTTGCTCTCCTGTAATCGTGCCAACGCTGCACTGGTTTTAGCCATTTGCATCAACGAAAACAACGATTCCTGCATACGTGCACCACCGCTGGCACTGAAACAGACATAAGGGATTTTATGTTCAAGACAGACATTGACTCCGCGCACAAAACGTTCACCAACGACAGATCCCATTGATCCACCCATAAACTCGAAGTTAAAAGCAGCGGCGACAATAGCTTGGCCTTGTAATCCTCCTTTAACAACCACCAGAGCATCTTTCTCACCAGTTTTCTTTTGTGCTTGATTCAGGCGATCCCTATATCTTTTAGAATCTTTAAATTTTAATGGGTCAGCTGAGCGTAACTGGGTGCCGATTTCATCACGGTGTCCTGGATCAAGAAAAACATCAATACGGCGTCGCCCACTAATACGCATATGATGATCACATTTTGGACAAACATCCAAATTGCGTTCCAGTTCAGATTTATACAATACCGCCTGACAATTATCGCACTTGCTCCACAAACCTTCGGGAACCGTGACGCTTTTTTTTGTTGATTCCGTCAGTATTTTTGACGGGACCAGTTTTTCATACCAACTCATTTGAATGCCTAATCTATGTGTTTTAGAAATAGCCGTTTTAGACCAACGACAGACTAAAATACAAGAACATAGTTTCCACTAAAATGAAACCCTTTTGACGTCTCATTAGGGGAGACCTCAAATCAAGTCCTTTACATTGAGTATCTCATATTTTATATTGCCTAAATGTTGAAAATGTTCACACACATAGAGCACAAACTTTTGATTCATAGAGTAAATTAAAACTTTCGGCAATCACAACATGAATTACGCTCAAGTTTTAATTTACTCTATGAATCAAAGGTTTATACTCTTATATGCGCGATCACATGCAGGAATAGGTATTTAAATTACGGTTTTATTAACTGAAATGATTTAATAAAATCCATAATTAACTTCTCGTCTTTTACAACAAAAGTGACATCTAATAATTGATCATCTATTGGTGATGATATTTTAACATTGACTTTAATATCCTTCATTGGTGCATTGGACTTTAAATCTTCCCTAAAGAAAAAAAAACCATCTCTTGCATACATTTTTATTTCCGAAACATACTGGAAATGGACACCTTTATAGAAAACAATCCAAGAATATCCTCTATCCCTATATTCCTGCTTGGTCAGATCTTCTGGCGTCAATGTAAAAGTTTTAGTGAGTAAGTCTCTACGATTATCAAAAACGGAACAGTAATCCTTTTCATTTTTAGCCTTACCACATAACAGGAGGTCGGGACGTTCTAAGGTTATTAAAAACATACCTTTACCATTTCCGTCACGCAATGACAATGTCCGTAGGTCTTCATCCCTGGTTGTGAATGTTTTCGGGATGAGAAAGCGGTAACTTTGGAACTGCACAGATTTATAGCTATCAGGTGTTTGGGTAGTACTAATTATATGCTCAAAGTCTGCTTTAAAACGATATTCAGGTAATTTAAATTGAAAGGGATTAAAACGATAATCCTCTGCTTGATCATGTGCGAAAACATGTGCACAGAAAATAAATAATAAGCAGGTCGAAATGTTTTTCATAATTAACCACCGATCCCCATGACGTCAATTTTTATTTGTTTCTTCCACAGTAGTACACCAACGTTTTGACACGGAGTAATTACAGTAGTTTTGCTTAGCACGAGATCAGCTTGTTTTTTTATAACATCAACAACGTAGTCAACTAGATACCGAGCGGGATCAAATGTTTTAGGAGGAACCGTAGGTATAAACGCAATACCGAACGAACAATGTTTTATTTGGCGTACCATTTCGTATAATGATGCTACGGCTGCATCACTCCATTGATAGGTTTCAATAGTTTCCCCAGTAAACAGGTGATACAACCAACTGCATTTCTCACGTTCCTCTTTGGTTAACATAATATCTGTCCTTCTGCTCACAGCCAATACATAACGAACAAAATATTGGCATCTGACTTTTGACCGCATCCTCCCTTTGCTACTTCCCCCGGTCAGTTGTCTGCAAACGCGACCGAATATGCAATGCTAATCTAGCTTTCTATTGTAGAATCAATCCCTGAACGCATGGATTTTAGTATCTCGGTGACTGCCTCAATAGCACTTTCATGTACATCCAAGCTGGACTCAATCTGCTCAATCAAAGCACTACCAACCACAACACCATCAGCCAGACGGCCAATTGCACGTGCCGTATCGGCATTTTTCACTCCAAATCCAACACCGATTGGCATATCAGTCAGAGACCGAATTTGGTTAAGCTTTTGTGCAACACTGTCTAAGTCCAGATGACCCGCGCCAGTCACTCCTTTCAGCGAAACATAATACAGATAACCACTGGCAATTGATATGATCTTACGAATCCGCTGTTCTGTACTATTGGGTGCTATCAAAAAAATCATGTCGATGGCATTATTCTTAAGATGGCCTGTTAACGAACCGGTTTCTTCAGGCGGCATATCGACAATTAACACACCGTCAACACCTGCTTCAGCGGCTTCATTGGCAAACACTTCATAGCCCATCACTTCGATTGGGTTCAAATATCCCATCAATACAATTGGGGTTTGATTGTCTTGATGACGGAACTCCTGCACCATTGCCAGTACGTCTCGCAAACCAATATTATGTTTTAGTGCGCGTTCGCTGGCACGTTGAATGGTCGGCCCATCTGCCATCGGGTCAGAAAATGGCACTCCCAGCTCAATCACATCACTGCCCGCTGCAACCATGGCATGCATTAACGGCACGCTGATTTGAGGTGTTGGATCACCCGCTGTTACATACGGGATCAAGGCTTTGCGATTGGTTTCACGCAAGCGTTGAAAAGTTTGTTGTAAGCGACTCATAGCGACTGACCATCAAGTGTCGCAACAGTGTGCATGTCTTTGTCACCACGACCCGATAAATTAACGATGATGGTCTGATCAGCTCGCATTTTGACAGCCAGTTTCGCTGCATAAGCAAGCGCATGACTAGATTCAAGCGCAGGAATAATACCTTCACCTCGTGTCAAATCATGGAAAGCTTGTAATGCTTCCTGATTGGTTATATTCACGTAATTCACACGACCTTGATCCTTCAGCCACGCATGTTCTGGCCCAACACCCGGATAATCCAGGCCGGCAGAGATTGAATGCGCTTCCAGTATCTGGCCATGATCATCTTCCATTAAATACGTGCGATTACCATGTAACACACCAGGTCGTCCAGCACACAAAGGAGCAGAATGACGTCCGGTTTCAATGCCGTCTCCTGCCGCTTCAACACCATACATAGCAACCGACTCATCGCTTAAAAATGGATAAAACAAACCGATTGCGTTAGAACCTCCACCAACACAAGCAACCAATGCATCAGGTAGTTTGCCTGTTTTATCTTGCATTTGTTGACGCGCTTCCCGACCAATCACCGCTTGAAAATCACGCACCAAAGCAGGATACGGATGTGGACCGGCAACCGTACCAATAATGTAAAAAGTATTATCGACATTGGTTACCCAGTCACGCATCGCTTCATTGAGCGCATCCTTGAGGGTTCGCGAGCCTGATTCTACCGGCACTACCGTAGCACCCAACAAGTTCATCCGATAAACATTTTGTGCTTGGCGTTCAACATCAACAGCACCCATATAGACTACACATTCAAGCCCTAAGCGTGCAGCTACAGTGGCGGTGGCAACGCCGTGCTGCCCTGCCCCGGTTTCTGCAATAATTCGGGTTTTCCCCATGCGACTGGCCAATAATGCTTGCCCAACCGTGTTGTTAACTTTATGAGCACCGGTATGATTTAAATCTTCACGTTTTAGATAAATCTGCGCACCACCAACCAGCTCACTCCAGCGCTTGGCATGGTAAAGCGGTGAAGGTCGCCCGACATAATCTTGTAAGTCGGCATCCAGCTCAGCAAGAAAGTCGGCATCGCGCATAGACTTCTGATACGCAGAATTCAACTCTTCCAGAGGAAGCATCAAAGTTTCTGCTACAAACTGACCACCGTATGGCCCAAAATGACCTTGCTGGTCGGGATAATTATAATTAGCGTGCGCTATCAAACCTGTAAACCTCTTTGAGAAAATCTGTCATTCTAAGTGAATCTTTAATACCTTTGGCAGATTCAACGCCACTACTGACATCGATTGCATAGGGTTGTGTGGTTTCAATCGCAGTATAAACATTCTCTGCATCCAGGCCACCTGCCAGAATCAGCGGTAGCGCTACCTCCTGAGTCAAATCGTCAGCAAGCATAGACCAATCGAACTGTAATCCAGTGCCACCTTGAACATCGGGATGCCAGGCATCAAGCAATAAGCCTTGTGCATCACTGAATGTTTGTGCGGCCTGTATGATATCAGAGCCTTGTTGAACTCGCACGGCCTTGATGTAAGGCAGACGAAAAGATGAACAAAACAGCTGATTTTCATCACCGTGAAACTGCAAAACATCCAGTGTAAGCTGATCAATCAGCTGACTGACATCTGCTTGTTGTGCATTCACAAACAAACCGACAACGGTTACAAACGGTGGTAATGCAGCAATAATCGCCTGAGCCTGCTCAAGCGTCACATGGCGTGGACTGGGTTCATAAAAGACCAAACCGATAGCATCGACACCGAGTTGTGCTGCACACAATGCATCGTTAACACGCGTAAACCCGCAAATTTTAACGCGCGTTCGCGTCAATTGAACTTTGAATTTTTTCAAAATATAAGAATATTAAGAAGCAACAGAGAATACAGTAAAATCAATGGTTTTCAGAAGTGTTTTGATTATCTAAAACCCAGTTCTTCCATAATTCAAACACACTACGATGGCTGACCGCCACGACTGATCGGGATAATTGCCTTGCTTGTCCAATCTGCTCGCCTGTCAGCGTACAAGACATGCCACCAGCCTCCTTTAAAATTAATTCACCCGCAGCATAATCCCATAACTTTTGATTTCCATGTAAATAAAGCTGATAGCGTTGTGCAGCCAACCAACACCAGTCTAATGCACCAGATCCGAAACTACGCTGAGACGCATACGGTGGATGCCTAGACAGACAATTGGCTAGTGTCGGTGCCAAGCGTTTGAAATCGATAACCGCAATACACTGTCTTAATTTCAATTCAGCATGGTTAGCAAGCAATGGTTGTCCATTCAAGCATGCCCCTTCAGCGCGAACAGCAGAAAAACACTCATCTCGCAGCGGATCATAAATAACTCCTGCAATCACTTCACCATGTACCATCCAGGCTACTGAAACACAAAACACAGGGATTCCTGCAGCAAAATTACGAGTCCCATCAAGCGGGTCTACAATCCATAAACCTTGTTCGCCTTGCACGCCATGATCAGCTAGTAGTTGCTGTTGATTCTCAGTCGTCATCTCCTCACCTAAAATCAAGCTATCTGGCATCAATGTCAGCAAAGCCTTCACTAGACGATCTTGCATCACAGTATCGGCTTCCGTAACAATACTACCATCGGCTTTTTGGCGATGAGCAACATTAGCAAAACGCGGTAACAACTCTGCTTGTGCAATATCACGGATAATGTTGATCAGCGCGTCAAGATTCATGTGCTTATCGAGTTTATCTCTAAATGTTCAACTATCAATATTATCTACCTTATTACAGAAACATGCATGGAATAACTTGAACAATGATGGTGCAGGATTGTTGTTTCTGACGAAATGATCTCAAGAGGCGCATAGTTGGTCTACGCAACGATTGAGATCATTTCGTTAGGAGCAAAAAGACCAGCCAGAATATTCAAGTTATTTCATGCACGTTCCTTAGCAGCTGGCTTGTCTTTTTGTCCGTCTTCAGCATTACAGCAACAATCACGCAACACACGATGACCCGATTACTGTGCATTGAAGACGAACAAAATACTACACCAGTTATTTCACACACGGTCTTGTCATTCCCCCGCCTAAGGTAACTCGCAATCAATAACATCCCCATCTTGCTTGTCTTTTTATCTGTTTTTAGCGTTGCAACTTCGGTTACATAGCCCACTATGCGCCATCCGTTGCGCCCCCGTAATAAATAATAAATACGGGGCAATAAATACGGGGCAGGCTTTGAAAACAGACAAAAATACTGCGCAATATGGGGATGTTATTGATTGCGAGTTACCTCAGTGCAAAACTGATGAATCACATCAAACACTTGCTGCGGTTGCTCTGCATGCACCCAATGACCGGCATTTTCAATGGTCTTGATTGTATAGTTTGGGAATAACGAATTAATCGTCATATGATGTTTCGGTAATAAATAATCAGACTGACCACCAGCAATAAACAAGGCAGGTTGAAGATAGGGTTGCACATGATTGGTTTCTGGAAAACCCATAATGTCTGGAATAGCCTGTTCGATAGCCTTAAATGGAATACGCCATCTGTATTGTCCATCCCTGTTCACCAGATTTTGCAGGAGAAATTGACGAATAGACAGTTCGCCGATATGCTCTGCCAGATAACTGTCAGCCTGATTACGAGAAACGATATCTTGTAATGGAATGCTCTTGATGCCTGTGAATATTTCATTAAACTGGCGGGAATACTGCACTGGAGCGATATCAACCACAATCATTTGCTGCATATATTCTGGTTGTGTTAAAGCCAGCCACATAGCAACTTTACCCCCCAGACTATGGCCAAGAATCGTTGCATTTTGTATTTTATGAATAGTCATCAATGCGCTTAGATCAGCCGCCATTACTGGATAATCCATGTGTTGTGCATGCGGTGACTCTCCGTGATTACGCAAATCCACAACATAGACTTGATAGTCCTCAGCAAACTTGTCAGCCAATTGATTCCAGTTTCGTGACGAGCCAAACAAACCATGCATAATAATCAGTGGCGGGTTGTTGCTATGCCCTGAAATTTTGGCACTGAGTTTGACTGTTTGCATTATTTGTTAATGTTGTATGATATGTTGAAATTAGGACGTGAACTGATTGAAATGGTATGAGAAAAACGCAATACCATGTCATTATAATCAATGGATTTTCCTCATTCCCGTGCTCCAGCGTCACTGCCATTAAGTTAAGGAAATTAACAAGGGTGCATTCCATGCACCAAATGATGTAGCACTTCGGCTATTGTTGATGCATGGAATGAACCCTACGAAAAAATATTTCTCTTAACTTAATGACGGAGATGCTCCAGCGTGGGAACCAGGACAATGCCCTGTCAATAGAAACAAGGGGTTATCTTCATGCTTGATGAGAGTTTATTCGAGAATAATTAGAAAAAACCGGGACTTATTCCCATCACAAACCTGCTCATAATCGATTGCGCGACCGTCAACTACGCATTGCCATTTCTTTCACTCAAGTGTTGTTATGAAACCATTGAAAATATTATATCTGTGTCATCGTTTTCCCTATCCTGGAAATGACGGAAGTCGAGTGCGCTCTTTCCATATTATCCAACATTTTAAAGACAGTGGCCATCTGGTAACCGTTGCTTCTTTGGTGCGTTCTGATGAAGAGGCGACAGCTGGTCAACCACTGGCAGATTTTTGTGATCGGGTGATTATGGCACGCGTCAATGAGACTGTGCAAAACATACGTATGGCAGCTTATCTGCTGACTCCAACGCCTTCCTCAATGGCGTATTTTTATTCAAAAACATTAGCCAAACAAATTGATGAAGCCATCAAAATCAACCGCCCTGACCTGATTTATGTGCATTGTTCATCAGTGGCGCCATATGTCGCGGATTACAATATTCCCAAAATTATGGACTTTGTGGATATGGACTCTGCTAAATGGTTAATCTACGCAAAATTCAAATCCTTCCCGATCAATCTCGGATATTGGTATGAAGGCATTAAATTGCGTCGTGCGGAAAAGTCTTTGGCACAACGCTTTGATATATCAACATGTATTACGCGCACCGAACTGGATACACTCACTGATTACAGATTGAATGTTGATGGCGACTGGTTTCCCAATGGGGTTGATTACCAGTTTTTCTGTCCCGATCAACAACCAGATTATGACACCAATACCATTAGTTTTATTGGACGCATGGATTATTATCCGAATATTGAAGCGATGCTGCGTTTTTGTAAGGATATATTGCCACTGGTTCGGCAACAAAATGTGCATGCAAAAATGCTGATTATTGGAGCCAACCCTGCTGCCGAAATTATTGCCTTGGGTCATCAAGACAGCATCACAGTCACTGGAACAGTCGATGATGTGCGTCCTTACGTGCGAGGTTCTGCAGTCATGGTTGCACCACTGAAAATTGCCCGTGGTACTCAGAATAAAATTTTGGAGGCAATGGCAATGGGTGTGCCTGTGGTCTGCAGTGATGTCGCAGCCAGAGGAGTCGATGCAGTTGATGGACGTCAGATATTAGTTGCCACCTCTAACAATGAATGTGCCGAGAAAATTCTCAGTGTGTTAAACAATTCAGATCAACGCCAACAGCTAAGCCAAGCCGGGCGCGACTGGATTGTACAGAATTATTCATGGAAAAAGGCAATGCAACGACTGGATGGTATTGTTAAGCGTTGTATGGAGGGTACTGCCAAAATCTCTGACGAGAGCCAACACAACTGACAAGATTATAATTAATGGTAAGGCAACTCGCGGTCTTTTCCAATATGAAATAACCTAGGAGGCTGTCCGAGAATAGAAGCTGTAGTTAGGGAAAGTGGTTTTGAGTCCATTGTTTCGATTAAATGAGGCGAATACTTGTTGTATTGAACGAATTTAATCGGAACAATGGGCCAAAACCCGCTTTTCCGCAGTAGGCTTCTATTCTCGAACAGCCTCCTAGCCATATTGCGAGTTGCTTAAGCGTCAAGATAATGTAGTCAATGTAACAGGATAGACAGCGCGACACGTTACTCGTCATCGCCAAAGTTGAACAGACCACCTCTGTTTTTCTCCTGGACTTGCGGCATGCAATACAAAACATGATTAATCACATCCAAACGTGCTTTGTTGGCTGCTTTTTTAGAACCAAATATTTCTTTTGATTTTTCCATTCTTTCAGGAATTTCGCTGGGATCATTGGGTCTCAGCAGCAATTTATAACCTTTAAAATAGTTTTCATAGACTGGAGACCCTGAGAAACCGGGAATATCACCTGAAATCTGGTCAACAACACAATTTGCCATATCTTCTGGATCAAGATTGTAATCGATCACATCTTGATCTTTAGTGAATTCTTTAGCCAGAAGCTCTTCGTATTCTGAGCCTTCTTTACTGCAAGCAACTAATAATAGTGCCGCAAATAAGAGGATGAATTTTTTGTTCATAAATGCGTGTAGCCTCACTGTGACTGCAATTTTACGGTACAATTTTATGGGTGATTTTGGTGCCACCCTGTTATCAGCACTAATATACCATACCAGCTCAATCTAACCATTCTGTTTTGACCACTAATCAGACAATTCGCAATCAATAACCTGCCCAGCTAATTTGTATCTTAGTCATTCTTCTGTATTGCGACTTCGGCTAAATATACTCTTCGCACATGAAAATTTAGCATTTTGTGTGCGTGATATTTTGTGGAGAGTCAGGTGAGAAATCTTAGCTGTAGTCATTCTACAGCAAGGTTTTCCAACGCAACTCTCCACTAAAAAATGCGTACACAAGATGCTAAATTTTCATGTGCGGAGAGTATAGCTTGCATGTAGCCTACGTTGCCCCTTAGAGATGAACACAAATGTTGCAAACATAAATTAGGCAAGTGATTGCAACAAACTGATGTTT
>VAPK010757913.1_pt1 | contig 13431 bp, 12 predicted proteins | sample 3395031 | NCBI WGS metagenome assembly VAPK01 (sample SAMN08290443, study PRJNA428436) | hydrothermal vent metagenome | isolation source: Deep-sea hydrothermal vent chimney 1 | place: Pacific Ocean: Juan De Fuca Ridge | reverse complement strand
CTCATAAACAAAAGGATCTTCTTCTGAGCCATCACCGGCAATGGGGGTTGTTGAAACACCATGTTTGAAATTTTTTTTGAGGGTTAAGACACGATCCATGGCAGCAATGACCCGAGAGCTCGGTGCCCCGGAACCATCGGCTGGAAATGTTTTTAAGGCATAGATTTTTGCGGCAGGGGCAGGGGCCACCATGGGAATCTGACTGACTTCACTGTCAATCATCTCGATGCTGTCTGCTGCATAACGACGGACGGCTTGGACAATTTCGGAATCATTGGGTAATTCAATGACGCCGTGGGCGGCGATCATGGTAGGCCATGATCATCATTTAGTGTACTCGTCGCCGAGGGTTCTTCATCCCCATCGACAAAGGATTCTCCACCAATGACACTATCGGCTAATACTGGCACAGATTCTTTATTATTGGCCGTTCCTGAGTCAATAACCACGACAATAACATCGGCACCCTGTTGACCTTGCTCATGCAAGGCTTGCGCACCGGTAAGGCGGTTATTAAAACTATAGTTGTTAGGTTTTTTGGACGAATTGGTGGCGATGGATTGATACGGCAGTGCTGTCGTTTCTGTACGGGGATTATGTCGTATCGCTTGCTTTTCAATGGGGCTTGGCGATTGAATGATAAGGTCTTTTGTAATGAAATTTTTATCAATAATCGCTGCCAGTGCTGTTAGTTGATCTTGCGATACCGTGGCGGCGAGTAAATTGATGTTGCGATACCGCTGCGAGATATAGCCACCTTCACGGCGTATGAGATCAGCAATTTCCGTGCATTGCGTTTGGCACCTTATCAAAACGGATTCCTGGGATGGGTTTGATGGGGTAATATCTACCGTATGCGCTTGTTTAGATTTGGACTGAATGTCGCAAGCCGAAATCACGATGATCAAAAATATTGATAAAATCAGGCGAGTCTTCCCACAGTACATCATTCACCACGTTCCTTTTTTTGTCGTTGTCATTATGTGTCGTTATATCAGCCTCTGTCCATCTAGGTGTACTTAGGAATGAGCGGAAGCTATTTTATTATTCTAGTCAATATTGCTGATATTTTATCCTGAACCAACCCCGATTATTTTGTGCATTAATTTTTCTTTATTTTATTAATAAGTATTTATTCCCTCAAAATTTTTGTACAATTCGCTTGTCCAAAGTTCGTGGCTTGGTTTTTAATTTTCTGATTTTTATGATATTTTATCTGACTGCTCAATAAAAAATAGAGAGATTTGAGTAGGCGTTGATGTCATTATTATATGGGGAACTTATCACGTGACCTTTGCTAAGGCAATGTCTACGCTGGCGTGTCTCCAGGATTGATCATGATCGTGTTGACCGAAGGAATGGCTGTGAGTTGCCAGTGTGCGATCGCCCAGCACCAAAGGGTGTCGAGAGTTTCACGCTGTAGTTCTGCCGGTGGGTTTAAACCAAGCCACTGAAAAACTTTCAGAAGTGTTTTTTCGGGGTGATGATGGGGGACGGCGGCGGCGAGATTTTGCTTGCTGAGTTTTTGTCCTTGTGAATTGATCAGAATGGGAACGTGGGCATAGCTTGGGGTAGGGAAGTGGAGTCGTTGCTGTAAATAGACTTGACGAGGTGTTGAATCGAGTAAATCAAATCCTCTAACGATTTCAGTTATTTTCTGCTGATAGTCGTCGACGACCACCGATAACTGATAAGAGAAAATACCATCGGCCCGTTGAATGATAAAATCACCAATGTCTTGTTGAATATTCTGTGATATGAGGCCTTGCAGTTTATCGTTAATGGTGATGTGTGTTGTGTGGGTTTTTAATCGTATCGCGGATCGGTCATGGGCAGGGCGTTGCTTACGCTGTTGGCATTTTCCCGGATAAATGGGGCCGTAGGGTCCAGGCTTAGCGATGGTGGTAATGTGGCTTCGGCTACATAGACAATGATAAGTCTCATTTTGGTCAACGAGTTGTTCAAGAGCGGCTTGATAATGTGGTTGCTGTTGGCTTTGATAAACGATCGATTCATCCCAGTACATTTTAAAGCAAACTAAGGTACGCAGGATATCATCGGAGGCACCGGCAACCACTCTTGGGGTGTCGATATCATCAATTTTTAATAGCCAGCGGCCGTTTTGGCTTTTCGCTTGTAGATAGCTGGCAACCGCCGTGACCATTGACCCTAGGTGTAAGGGGCCAGTAGGGGATGGTGCAAATCGACCACGGTATTTTTCTACGGATATGGCTTTCAAGCGTTTCATCGGTGTTTTAGATTTCTTTCATAAAATACCAATCAGTTGTAGCAAACGCATAACAGAATTTGGCGGTGGTTACAACCCAGAACACCTTATGAGTGTGCCCCCTCGATTCGCTCAGCGCCACTTGCATTTTTTTTGCTGCTTTTCTTAGTTTCTTATCATTAGTAGCTGGAGGACTTTGAAGCTGGATTTGCTCAATTGAGCAAACATTATCAATATAGGCGTACCATGTCAATAAGTGAGTTTCTTTCATGTACAAAAAATAGGTTGTCGAAATGTAGAGGGTAAAAAATCGTCGTAGATTAGGCAGTTGACCCTGCTATTTTTTACGGAAATAGGATATGGGTATTATGGATAATCCAAAAATTGCGCCGTAAAAGTGGGCATCGACAATCACATTGCCGCCTGCGGTGGCTTCTGAGCCGGGCAGCGGCCCATAGCGTTGTTCCCAATAAAGTTTAGCAATAATAAGTAGTAGGAAAATATAGGCCTCTTTCGGTCGATGCTGAATATCCGCAATCCCGCCCGCGATAAATAATGTATGCAATACGCCAGATAAGCCAACGTACCAGACCAGCTCGGGATTAAATATTAATAGTAGCAAGCTGGTGCCGATCATTCCTATGAATAAAATCAGCAGCCAAATCCAATGACTCAAATAATTACCAAAGAATAACATCACCATGATCAAACCTAATAAATTCATCAATAGATGAGACCAACCTAAATGGCATAAATGTGCCGTGATGATACGCCATAATTGACCTTCAAAAATCAAAGGACGGTCATATATTAATAGTTCTTGGATCGCTACGGGTGAGGCTTGCACGGCGATCATGAGTAACGCGAGCCCAATGCCGAACCAATATTTTAATAAAGTGTTATATCGGGTCATGTTGGTTATCTTTTGTTATTTTCTAACCACGGCGACCCTGGACATAGGCCTGGGTCAATGCATGCTGAGGATTTTCAAATATCTGCTTTGTGGAGCCATACTCAATGAGACGTCCTGTGTTTTCTTGCAACCAGAAAAAGGCGGTGAGGTCAGCGATACGTTTAGCTTGCGCCAGATTATGGGTGACCATGATGAGCGTATAACGTTCCTTGAGTCCTTCAATGAGTTCTTCAACAGCACCGCTGGAATGTGGGTCGAGTGCGCTACAGGGTTCATCCAGTAATAAGGCTTCAGGTCGCAATGCTAAGGCGCGGGCAATACAAAGGCGTTGTTGTTGACCACCAGATAATGTGGTGGCGGGATGTTCTAGGCGACCATTGACCTCTCCCCATAGCCCCACATCCTTGAGTGCCGTTTCCATCATATACTCGATTTCATCGTGTCGTTTAATGCCATGCTCTTTTAATGGGAGAGAAAAATTCTTGCGAATGGAAAATGGAAATGGGGTGGGTCGCTGAAAAATTAGACCAATTCGTTTACGTAGTTGGACCAAATCCAGGTTTTTGTCTAGAATATTTTGCCCGTGGTTATAAATTTTCCCCGCAATCCGAGAACAAGGTGTTAGCTCATTCATTCTAATAATAGATTGGATAAAACTGGTTTTTCCACAACCAGAAGGACCAATGAGTGCCGTGATTTTTCCTTGACAAACAGGTAAGTTAATATCCAAGAAGGCGGCTTGTTCGGCATAGTATAAACTGAGATTTTCCGTGTATAAATACAGTTTTTGTTGTTTCGGATGATGGTAATTTTCCAGTGGTGGTACGGCGCGTAAGTGCGCTTTATTGGATGTCATGCGTGGTAAAATTTCCTTTTGAAATATTTTTCGTTAAGCCAGGCGGTTGATATATTAATGAATAACAACAAAATAATTAATACTAACGCTGATCCATAACTGGTGCTGTTGCCTCCAGGTACATTCATGGATAAATCATAGATATGTATGGACAGTGCTCGTCCTGAGTCATGGATAGACTCAGGCATGCGTGTGACATAGCCGGCCGTGTAAATCAGTGCCGCTGTTTCTGCCAGTGCGCGACCGACACTGAGTACAATGCCTACCATAATAGCCGGGGCAGCGGCAGGAATAATAATATGCAAGAGCGTCGAATAGCGTGACAAGCCAAGCGCTGCCGCACTGGTTCGATGATCATGATCAACATCACGTAAACCTTGTTCGGCTGTCCGGATTAATAAGGGCAGTACCATGCAGGCGAGGGTGAGTCCGCCCGATAAAATAGAAAATCCAAACCCTAATAAAATGCAAAAAAAAGCATTGCCAAACAAGCCTAAAACAATCGAAGGCATGCTCGCTAATGCATCTAAACTGCCACGAATATACCGCAGAGAAGCTTGCTGAGTTTCATGAGCATATTCTGCTAAATAAATGGCACAGCCGAGTCCAACGGGAATGGCGACGGCTAAACAGATAGTTAAGATTAATAATGTGGATACCACAATAGGGCCAATACCACCACGGCGACCGGCGTCTAATGGGTCGCTGGTTAAAAAATCCCAAGACAGACGTTGGATACCATGCCATAAAATATCGCTTAATAACCAAATAAAAAATAAGCTGACAATCGCGGCGGCTAACCAAGCGGAAGTGGCAAGTAGCTTGTCTCGCCAAGGCATTGTCTTGTTAAACCGTGTGGCCATCATTTGGTTTTTTTACGAGTAGATTTGACAGGATCACCAATCCGATGACGATGAGTAATAAAATCAACCCACTGACAAATAGGGCGGAGCGGTGATCATCCATGGCATAGGCCATTTCTAATGCGATGTTGCTTGTTAAGGTACGCATTGGTTCAAAAAGATGGCTAGGTGTTTGTACCACATTGCCACACACCATTAATAAGGCCATGGTTTCACCAACGGCTCGGCCGGTTTGCAGTAGGGTGCCTGCCAGTAAAGCGGGTTTCGCGAGCGGTAGAATCACATGGCATATAAATCCTGCTTTACTGATGCCTAATGCCATGCTACTTGCAATTTGTTGTTGGGAAATGTGGCGGAAGGCGGTGATGCCAAAGAGCGTCAGGGTGGGTAAAATCATAAAGCTGAGCACTAAAATACCGGCCAATAAACTGGTGCCTGGTGCCTCAATCGATGCAATGATCGGCACTAATACCACCAATCCCCAAAAGCCATAAATGACAGAAGGGATGCCTGCGAGTAATTCGATGATACGGCGGTAAAGGATGGCTAAGCGTGCCGGGGCATAGAATTCACAAAACAAAGCAGACAGAATGCTTAATGGAATGGACAAAATTAAAGCGCCGACGACGACCATGAGGCTGGCCCACAGCATCGGTAATAAATTAAAAAGTTGTTCGGTAGGATGCCAGCTAGCATCACTAAAAAATGCGAATAAACCCATATGATTTAACACAGGAAAAGATTCAACGATTAAAAAAATAGCAATTAGGCCAACAATAAGGCTGGCTAATAAGGCTAAAATACGTAGTACCCAATGTAATAGTAGATCACGGTGTAATAGGGACAAAACTTTGTGCCTTTATCAGTGGATGCATGGTGGGTGATTGGGCAAACTCAATAAACGCAAGGCTCAACTTGTTGGGGATTCCGTGAGTGATAAAGTTTAATTCTCTGGTGAGTGGGAAATTGGCTTGACTGACATTGTGAGAGGAGGCGGTGACGCCATTAATGGCTAATAATTTTATCGGGACCCCATGTTGTTGACTATATTCACCGGTGCCAATGGAAACATAGGCGATGGCTTGTGGGTTTTGCGCCACCAGTTTGATGGCTTGTTCGTTATCACCAATGATAATATGTGGTTTAACTTGCTGGTTTTTTAATCCAAAATAGCTTAAAAAGACTTCCAGTGTCGACCGGCCTTCGGCCTTGTTAATGACCGTAATGCGATTTTCGTTTCCTCCGACATTGCTCCAATTGGTGAACTTTCCAATATAAATTGCCCGTATTTGATCATCGGTTAACTGAGTCACTGGATTTTTTTTATGGACAATGAGAGTGACACCGTCCATGGCAATTTTGTGAGCGGTGAGATCTTGTTCATTGACTTTGAGTTGTCGGGATACCATACCGATGTGGGCTAAACGGCGGCGGACATCAGAGATACCCCGGCTTGAACCGCCAGTTTGCACATCCACGCGGACATTGGGATAGCGGGATTCGAACTGTTTCGCCATTTCTTGAGCCAGTGGTGCAAGGGTGCTGGAACCCGTAATGGTTAATTTACCTTGCAATGTTGCCCCGGCTTGATTGGCCGATGGGTCGTTTTCTTCTGATGATAGAATAACCATTAGCGAGGCAAGCAGGCCCAAGCCGATTAAAATTAACACACCTTGTTTCATTGATTATCACCTAGTAATTTAGCGTTAGGTAGCTTATCATTTACGCGTTTCATTTGGCGGCTTATCTTTGATCGATTCTCAATTGCAAAAAATGGTTAAATCAAGTGGTTTTAATTCATTTTTGCTCGTGAAAACCCCCATTTTATGGTGAGCCTAAAGTCTATGCTGGATCGCCGCCCGAGCGATGCAATTATATTAACAACTGAGTTGATTAATACAGTCTGCATTCAGTAATGTTTGTTACAATGCCATGGGTATGTCAGGTTGACAATTAATCATTAAAGGTGGTGGTCGGGGTATGGAGAAGAAGCATCGTTGGTTTGCTCATCCCAGATCTTTTTTGAATCTTGCGGTGGCAGGTTTTGCATTTGTGGCTTTGCCCTTGGTCGTGGCTTTAATCACTGGGGCTTATTTTGTAGAAAAATTAAGCACACAAAGTCAAGAGGCGGTTTATCGTGCGGTAAAAGCGACCCAGGCCGGTCGGGTTTTGCTGGAACAAACCGCAACCATGGAGCGGGTGATCCGTCAATATTATGTCTTAAAGGATGATAATTTATTTAAGAACTATTTAGATCGTCATGAGGTTTATGCAGAGAGCGCGGCTAAACTTTCTCACTTTTTAGTGGATCCTAATCTCAAGGAACAATTGGAAATGCTCAACAAGCTGGAGTTGAGTCTTTTTCAGCGTTTGCAATTAGCACCCGCCTCACTCGCGAAACCTGATGTGCAAGAAATGGAACTCATGGCTCTCAGTGAATTGGCACAAGCCTTATTACGGGATAGTGGTGAGTTAATTGATAGTGAAATGAAAATTATGCAGGACATATCCGCACGGGCACGGACCATTATTTACTGGGAAGTTTTTATGGTGCTTCCTGGGACAATTTTGTTTATCTCTGTATTTGTCTACTTATTGTCCAAGCCGATTCGGCAAATCGATGGGGCAATTAAACAGTTGGGGGCGGGTGAATTTGAACAGGAGTTTGTGGTGTCAGGCCCGCGAGACGTTGAATATATTGGTGAACGTTTAAACTGGTTACGCGGCCGTTTAAAATATTTAGAGGAAAAAAAGAGTAAATTTTTACAATATGTATCTCATGAGTTAAAAACACCCTTAACCGCCGTGCGGGAGGGAGCTGAGTTATTGTCTGAAGGTGTGATAGGACCGATGACAGAGGAACAAAAAGAAGTCACTCTCATTTTAAAAAATAACAGTATCAACTTGCAGAAAATGATCGAAAAATTACTCAGTTTTAATATGCCGCAACAATCCAACCGACCCGTCAACATTTCAAGTGTGCAACTACAGCGCATTATTGAGACGGTGTTGGCAGACCATAAACCCGCCATTCTCGCGAAGAAGGTTCAGCTGGTACAAAATATCGAAGATGTTGAGCTATATGTTGACGAGGAACAAATTCGGGTAGTGATTGATAATCTATTATCGAACGCTGTTAAATACACGCCCGAAAGTGGTTCGATTCGGATATCTTTGTATCGAGTGAAAGATCAGGTTGTTTTCGATGTGATTGATTCGGGTCCAGGGCTTGGGGAACATGATATAGAGAAAGTCTTTGACGCCTTTTATCAAGGAAGCTCCAGTGACCCCGGCGTGATACGTGGCAGTGGTTTAGGTTTATCGATTGTCAAAGAATTCGTGGAAGCAAATCATGGCACGGTAAAAGTGATACAAAATCAGCGACAAGGTGCCCATTTTCGTGTGAATTTGCCGCAAAATATTACTGATAATGAGGAGTTGCAATGGGCGGCGGTGTGATTCAAGTGGTTTTAATTGGTATTGTTGCAGGAGGCTTGATAGGTTGTGGTGGGGTTTTTAAACCGAAAAATACTCAACCCAATGAATCGATATTAAGTCAATCGGATGGGTTGTCTCCCAAGGAGCGGACGAAGCCCATTACTGCGCCGGCCCTGCCGGTCATTGATCGACCTCCCATCGAAAAAACAGTACCACTGGAGCCTCAACCTAAGGTGATTGTGATTGAAAAAGCCACAGAAGTCACCGAATTGATGGATTTTTATGATAAACTGCGTCAATATTCAGTCAAGGATGTGGCTTCCCAAACCCGAGAAATAAAAAAACGGTATGACAATAAACATCAACCTCTCGATGGCTTAAAGTACGCCTTGACTTTGATCTGTTGCTCAAAATCCTACGCTGAGAAGGTGGACGCACTTGAGGTGGTGTATGCCTTAAAGACAGAGCTAGAAGCATCGGAAGATATCATCTTACATGGATTTGTTCAATTTCTGCGTGATATTTTGATTGAAAGCATTGACGCCAGGGCTTTAAATCAAGCGTTTTATAACCAGTTCGCTGCAAAAGATAAATATATTAAGCATTTAGAGAAACAAATTAGTGCTTTGAAATCAATAGAAAAAAGTATACATGAGCGGGAGCTCGGAGCTGACTAATTTATTTATAGGTAGTAATCATATGGAAAAACGTACCATACTTATCGTGGACGATGATCCCGATCTATTAAAGCTATTATCTTTACGTTTAGAAGCCTCTGGCTTTAGTATTATCGCTGTCGATAGTGGGGAGAAAGCGTTAGTTGAAGTTTCGCTGCGGCGTCCGCAAGTGGTGGTGACAGATTTACGGATGAATGGGATGGATGGGATGGCACTTTTTCATGCTGTTCATAAAGTCAACTCTGCGTTGCCTGTCATTATTTTGACGGCGCACGGCACTATTCCGGATGCCATTGAAGCCACCACTCAGGGGGTTTTTGGTTTTTTGACCAAACCGTTTGATAGTAAGCAACTGATTGCACAAATTGAAAAAGCGCTATCGATTAGCGGTGTTAGCCGGGAGGCAGGCGAAGTTGAATCAAGTAGTGAATGGCGCAAGGAAATTATTACCCAAAGTGCGATAATGGAGGAGCTGCTTGGTCAAGCACTGTTGGTCGCTAAAGGAGATACGAGTGTCTTTATTCATGGGGAAAGTGGGACTGGCAAGGAGGTTTTAGCCAAAGCTATTCATATGGTGAGTCCTCGTCATAAGCATCCGTTCGTGGCGGTTAATTGTGCGGCTATCCCTGAACATCTGTTGGAATCTGAGTTGTTTGGACACACCAAGGGTGCATTTACTGGCGCATCGCGTAGCCACGAAGGTTTATTCCAAGCGGCCAATGGCGGCACGATATTTTTAGATGAGATTGGTGATATGCCGATGTCGCTGCAAGCTAAGTTGTTACGGGTTTTGCAGGAACGCCAAGTTCGCCCGGTGGGTTCCACTAAAACAGTTGGGGTCGATGTGCGCATTATTTCTGCCACCCATTGTGATATTGACGAACAAATGGCCTCGGGCAAATTTCGCGAGGATTTATACTACCGTTTGAATGTTGTCATTTTAGAAATTCCTCGCTTGAAAGATCGGCGTCAGGATATTCCTCTATTGGCCAATTATTTTCGCGCTGAGCTAGTGAGAGATAGCGGTAAAAAAGTCAAGGCATTTGCCCCCGAAGCCATGGAGTTATTAATCACTGCAGGTTGGCCGGGTAATGTTAGGCAGCTAAGAAATGTGGTAGAGCAAAGTTTTGCATTTTGTACAACGTCCATTATACCGGCCAAACTGGTATTAAAAGCGCTGCGTGGCAAGTCAGGTGAGGTCGTCCCATTAACGGAAGCCAAGCGTCGTTTTGAGCGTGACTATTTGCTTAAACTTTTGCAAATCACCAGTGGTAATGTGAGTCAAGCGGCCCGATTAGCCAACCGAAATCGCACAGAATTTTATAAGTTACTGCACCGACATGAACTCGATCCTTCTCAATTTAAATCAATACCATCCACTAGTCTTGCGGCAGCGACACAAAAACATGTATAAATTCAACATATTATGTATTCTCGCTTAAAAGGTGTCGTAAAAATGAGACGTTTCAGCGGTGAATGTCGCATTGATTATTGGGTGAAACGCTTATGCTTCTATTTAACTGGCTGATATTTAAATATAAAAAAATCCTGGCATGAATTTGGAATTGCTTGTAAATCAGTAGGACATGGAAAACTACTGACAGACTGACAGGATGTAAATAATATCGTCACCCGTGATACGTTAAGTGACGTCCAGTTTATCAAATGGGATGAGGGACTATCTACTCTCGTGCATGGAGGATGCGAGGGATATCAGGGTCGATACGTATTGAGTCTGTTATCCGGCTCATTCCCGGGATACGGAAGTTCCGGATCGCATGGAAGCGATTAATTTTACGACAACTGAGGGGAGATAAAAAATATGAGATTATCCCCTCGTTATTCACTATGGATTTAGGCATTTGTTGAGAATAAGCGATGTGCTATCAATACTTAAATCCATAACGCTATGGGGACAGATGCTAAACCTGGACGCGATTTGTGAAAATTATTTGGTAGCGGGTTAGTTAGCCCCTGTCACTATCTCCTCAAAAGCCTTTTTTATAATCTTCGTTAATATTTCCTGAATAGAAGACCGTTTCTTTGTCGATATCTGCACGAGAGTCATCAGCCACCCACACGCCGTAGTTGGCGCTATTTATAATTTCACTTTCGGAAATACTCACGTATGAAGGGATCGCAGGTAAGCCAAACAATGGACGACTGGAGAGCAGAATATTGGCTTTTGGAAAACTGTGGGAACCGCCACCGGCATGGGTAACGATAATATATTTGAGTTGGTTATTCAGATTGCCACTATTAAAAAAACGAATGCCTCCCCATCCACCCGCCGAATCATCTATGCGTGAAAATGTGATTTTTTCATTCGCTGTACCAACGGCAATAAACTGACTAGTGGCACCAGCAATGCGAATTTCCTTGTTTTGGCCAAAGGATAAATGAGTCCCTGGTTGAATTCTCAGCTGGCCAGAGACGATGAGGTTGTCATTGAAAACATACTGGACATTGGCTTTGGGCCATATTTGCGAATTTTCTGGATTAATGCCTGGTTTAATATCCACGGGGGATACCTCAATTTTGTCAATATCGTTGCCCGTATAGTCATTTGACGCATCAAGATATTGCAAATTGTTGGAATGTAAGAATCCAGCAGCGAGTTTGTTATTGGTGATAATTGAATTTTCAAAACTTAAGGGAATGGTATTTTTCTCAAACTGGAAACCATAACCTAAGCTGTTTTCCAATATGACATAGGAAATTTTGAGTCGTGTTTGGTTGCTGGTGGAAGCGGTGAGGACTAAGTTAGCGGTGTTACGACTGCGGAGACGTTTTTGCCCGCCAGAACTGATATCGACATAACGGATTTCACTAACAATCGGTGATTTTCGGCTGATGCTTTCGGTATCATGAAATCGCAATCCGGACCAAGCGCCTCGGAGTTTGTCTAGGCTTTGCAAAGTGATGTGATGGTCGGGTGTACCGGTGGCGGTTAACACGGCGGTATGAGTGGAGATTAAAAATTCAGTATCGTTGGCGAAGATCAAGGTGACCCCTGGATCAATTGTCAAATGAGTTCGTACATCAAGACCTTGAGCTAAAAAATAAGGGATCGATAGGGCATTGATCTTAAGGTCTTCTTCGTCGCGAAGGTCTTTGGTTTCGATGTTTACCATGTCGATGCCATTATTCTGTAATGAATTGTTGGCATCCAGCCATTGGATATTTGCGGGACTTAAAAATGTGATCGGGTGCTGGGTGTGGCCAGTGACTGTATTATTCTTGAAACCATCTAAAATGACGTCTTTGCCAATATATATGCCCACACTATTGCCATTACGAATGATACTGTTAGTGATTGATACGCTGGCTGGCAATAGATCCTGAGGGATGGAACTGCGAAGCTCATTACCCACCAGCATTAAACTGGCACTTCTACTGGGGCTGCCGTAAGGCTGGCCTCCGGCATCTTCAATGATGACATGATCAATAATACTTGTCTGACCATCGCTGTGACTAAATCGAACCCCTTGCCAAAAGCCTTTTTCTTGAACTTTCCCGCGAAAGGTAATGAAGTTACTTTCGGTGCCTTTGGCAATGATGACCCCGCCAAGCGCGCTAATATTGGTATTTTCTTCAAACTCCAAAATACTACCTGGCATGATAGTTAATACAGTGCCTGTTCGTACGGATATGGTCTCCGTTACTTGATAACAGGCGGGTTCAAAAGTAATGGCACCCTCGGTTAAGTTGCCTTGTTCGACTAAAAGAGGAGATTGATCGCAAGAAACATTGATTAATTTTTCTTGAATGGAATTGGTTGCCTCCATTAGCCGCGGGTCATCTTCACCGCAGGCGGTGATGGTGTACGCTATCACTGATAGAAGGAGAATCATTTTCATTGTCTGTTTTTCATCAGTCGAGGCTTCATTCTCCGCTAGCATACTGAGTCATTCGCTGGGAGGATGCATTACCTGGTTTATTGTTATGCTATTTAGAGTCCCTGAGGGCTATAAAAAGTTTCGTCTACTTGCGAACGGCTGTGACTCGGCGGATCTAGAGGGTGATTCATTGATAAGTCCATGAACTTGGATCATGCTTTAGATTGATAATACCCAATATATGGGTGTTCAGCGAGTATCCGACATTGGGCCACCTAGCGTTTGAAAATCGCGATGAGAATTGATTTTACCGAGGCTTTTCTGAAGGAGGCCATACGTTGTTGTATGGCCAACTGACGAAAAATTTCTGTGAAATCCAGGTCTCAAGTGAGATTAAGTGATAGGTGGCTCAGTATCAGTAGTATTATTAAGGTTTATATTTTAGGCTGAATTGCTTCACACAAGATTAACATGATTGGTTGGTTCCCATCAGATAAAGGAATAATGGCTTAATAATGACCCAAGACAAGCGAGTACGTTTACAACCATTGATTCATCCAGATCCCAACCATGTTTACAATGATGATGAGTTGGATGCGATTGAGCACATTGACATGG
>VAPK010450417.1_pt1 | contig 13436 bp, 15 predicted proteins | sample 3395031 | NCBI WGS metagenome assembly VAPK01 (sample SAMN08290443, study PRJNA428436) | hydrothermal vent metagenome | isolation source: Deep-sea hydrothermal vent chimney 1 | place: Pacific Ocean: Juan De Fuca Ridge | reverse complement strand
TTGGGCCTGGCAACGCCCATGTCGATTATGGTAGGCACCGGCCGTGGCGCACAATCAGGAGTTTTGGTAAAAGATGCACGTGCCATCGAGGAGATGAATAAAGTGGATATTCTTATTATCGATAAAACGGGAACCCTCACCGAAGGGAAACCCAGTTTAAACATGTTCAAATCGTTTACCGATAAAATAGATCTCGAAATATTAAAACTGGCCGCCTCGGTCGATGCAAACAGTGAACATCCGCTGGCCAATGCAATTGTTAAAGGGGCGAAAGAAAAGAATATTGAATTATTAAAATTAGAAAAGTTTGAATCGATAACCGGAAAAGGCGTTAAAGCAATTTTCGAAGGGAAAAATATTGGATTGGGAAACCATCGGCTTATTGATGATTTTCAAGCCAAATTAACCAACGAACAAAAGAAACTGGCCGAAGAGTGGCAATCTACAGGGCAAACAGTGATGTACCTTTTGATTGATCGGCAGGTTGAAGGAATTGTTAGTGTTTCCGATAAAATCAAGCAAACATCGGGGAGCGCCATCAAAACCCTTCAAAAAATGGGTATAAAGGTACACATGCTCACCGGCGACAATAAATTTACTGCCAAGGCTGTAGCCGACGAATTGAACCTCGATGGTTTTATGGCCGACTGCCTGCCCGATGATAAATATAAAAAAGTAAAAGAATTACAGGAGCAGGGCCACATTGTTGCCATGGCCGGCGATGGAATAAACGATGCCCCGGCACTCGAACAGGCCAACGTTGGAATTGCTATGGGAACAGGTACGGATATTGCCATGCAAAGTGCCGAAATTACGCTGGTAAAAGGCGACCTGACCGGTATTGTGAGAGCACGCGACTTGAGTATTAAAGTGATGCGGAACATCAAACAAAACCTATTTTTTGCTTTTGTTTACAATGCGCTTGGAGTACCAGTTGCAGCCGGGATTTTATATCCATTTTTCGGAATTTTATTAAGCCCGATAATAGCAGCTACGGCAATGAGTTTTAGCTCAGTTTCGGTAATTACAAACGCTTTACGATTAAGAAGAAAATAAATGTCACTTGTAAGCAATATGAGTTGACCTATTTTTATATTATTTAAGTATTAACAATTTAAAATTAAAAAAGATGAAAACAAAAGTTTTAAGTTTAGTTGCCCTGTTTGTATTGGGTGCATTTACGGTTTTTGCAGGAAATAAAACCGTAAAGTTCAAAGTAAATGGCAATTGCGATATGTGTAAAGCACGAATCGAAAAAGCCGCCAAAGCAGTTGATGGTGTTTCAAAAGCAGATTGGAACAAGGAAACAAAAATGATGGAAGTAACTTTAGACGATTCCAAAACCAATGTACATAAAGTAGAAATGGCCATCGCAAAAGTTGGCCACGATACCGAAATGCACAAGGCGAGTGATGAGGTTTACAGCAAATTACCCAGCTGTTGCAAATACGACAGGGCAGCAATGGATGCTCCAAAAATGGAGATGAAACACGAACATAAATAATTAGTTACTACTCAGCAGGTTTAATAGATTGAATATAAAATACTTATAGCTATTTAAATTCTCGAAAAATTTACTAATAAATAAATGTCATTTCTTTAATATCCTGATAATCTATAAATTAACAAAATAAATAAGCTATTAACAAAAATGTAACTCATTGATTAACAATGAATATTACTGCTGAGTAGTAACAATAATTAACTTTAAATCGTTGGTAACAAAAATTAAGGAACAAAATCTTTGATATATTTTTTGTTTTCTTCATAAGAATGTTACTTTGCCCAAACTTAAATAGACTAAAATAATTTTCAAGTTTAATTGTTGATTTGGGTTTAATTCGAAATTTATAGAAATGACTAGTGAGAGTTTAATTCTGTTTTTTGTGGTGGGGCTTATTTTAGTAGGCGGTGCCATAATCTTTTCTTCCTTTATAGCCCCTACTTCAACCAACTCCCAAAAATCGGAAGCCTACGAATGTGGAATTCCTACAAAGGGAGTTACCTGGTTGCAGTTTAATGTTGGGTATTATCTTTTTGCCCTGCTTTTTCTGGTGTTTGAAGTTGAAACGGTATTCATTTTCCCCTGGGCAGTTGTGATGAAGCAAATTGGAATGACCGCATTTGTTGAAATCCTTATATTCTTTGCCATTCTGGGATTAGGCCTTTTGTATGCCTGGAAAAAACATGCTTTGATATGGGAATAAAATCAATGAAAGAAACCGACTTTAAGGACAATGAAACCCTGAAGTTGTTCAAAAAAGAGGGTGGAAACGTATTGTTATCCACCATCGATTCATTAATTAACTGGGGCCGGTCGAATTCCATTTGGCCACTTACTTTTGCCACCAGTTGCTGCGGTATCGAGATGATGGCCGCAGGAGCTTCGCGGCACGACTTTGCCCGCTTTGGGATTGAAGTATATCGTGCCAGCCCACGCCAAGCCGATGTAATTGTTGTTGCCGGAACGATTACCCATAAAATGGTTCCGGTTTTAAAACGTTTGTACGACCAAATGGCCGATCCAAAATATGTGATTGCAATGGGTGCCTGCGCTATTTCCGGTGGCCCTTTCTTTTATAACTCGTACCATGTAATTAAAGGCGTCGATCATGTAATTCCGGTTGATGTCTATATTCCGGGTTGTCCTCCGCGCCCCGAAGCTTTGTTATATGGTGTGATGCAATTGCAACGAAAAATAAAACTCGATAAAATCGGCAAAAATATTCAAATTCACACCGGTTTATAATTTATTAATTGTGCCGCAAAAATGGAAAATGAAAAATTGAAGAGAATAATTCTCTCGTTTATGCCCGGTGCGGAAATCGACACAGAAAAACAATTTCTGACGGTTACCGTTGAAAATGGTCAAATCCACGATCTGGCTTCGTTTCTTAACAACACGCCCGAAACTTGTTTCGATTACCTTTTTTGTGAAAGTGCCGTTGATTATTCGGACTATTTTATGATGGTGTATCATCTCGACTCGACAAAACACCGACATCAAATGGTAATGAAAACAAAAATTAACGACCGCGAAAACCCAACAATCGATTCAGTGTGCAACGTTTGGATTGGAGCAGAATACCACGAAAGAGAGATTTTCGATTTGTTCGGAATAAAATTTAATAACCACCCCGATTTGCGGAAAATTTTCCTCGATAACGACTGGGTTGGATTTCCCCTGCGAAAAGATTATACCGACCCGGTAAATATTGTTGAAAGATAATTACTATGACAGAAGAAACCATAACCGGACAACTCGAAGAACAGGAATTCTCGATAAACATGGGTCCGCAACACCCTTCTACTCATGGGGTTTTGCGAATGATTCTCAAACTAAAGGGAGAAACCGTGGAAGAGGTAAAACCTCAGTTGGGGTACATTCACCGCGGTATCGAAAAAATGTGCGAGAAACTTACCTACGCACAAACCATCCACCTCACCGACAGGTTAGATTACATGTCAGCGCACATTCTTAACGAAGCGGTTTGTTTAACCGTTGAAAATGCACTCGAAGTTGAAATTCCGGAACACATTCAATACATCCGCACAATTATGGATGAACTGAACAGAATTGCTTCGCACCAACTTTGGTGGAGCGCTTTTGGAATGGATCTCGGCGCATTGACGACCTTCTTTTACGGACTTCGCGACCGTGAGAAAATTCTCGATATTTTTGAAGAAACCTGTGGCGCACGTTTGCTGCTCAGCTACAATGTTCCCGGCGGATTGATGTTTGACATTCACCCTAATTTTCAGAAAAGGGTGAAAGAGTTCATTACCTATTTCAGGAAAAAACTTCCTGAATACGATGCCCTGTTAACTGGGAATCCTATTTTACAGGCACGTACCAAAGGAGTTGGGATGCTCACCCGCGAACAGGCAATTACTTATGGTGTTTCCGGCCCATCGGGAAGAGGATCGGGATTTTCGTGCGATGTGCGAAAACACCAACCTTACAGCGCATATTCAAAAGTTGGATTTAAAGAAATTTTATATAACGAAGGAGATTCTTTTGCCCGCTACAAAGTGCGCATGGACGAAATGTGGGAGTCGATGTCGATTATTGAACAGCTCATCGACAATATTCCTGAAGGAAACCACGCTGTAAAAATGAAAGCCATTATTAAATTGCCGGCTGGTGAATATTACCAGCGTGTTGAAGCAGCCCGTGGCGAATTCGGCGTTTTCGTTGTTAGCGATGGAAACAAAATGCCATATCGGATGAAATTCAGATCGCCAAACTTTAGTAATCTTGCGGCTATTAATACAATGGCTTCCGGCCAAAAAATTGCCGACTTAATTGCAATTGGCGGCTCGCTCGATTTTGTAATCCCCGATATGGACAGATAAAATTTGCAGTTTAACTGAGAATACAATAGATCAAATTATGAAGTTTAATATTTACGACCTTTCGTCGTTTACCAGCAGCATCAACCAAACTTTAATGGAGAACTGTTCTCCGTTTTGGGCTGTAACCATCGAAATGGTCCTGGTTGGAATTGCTATTCTGTCCTTTTATGCAATAGTTGGACTTTACCTTGTTTATGCCGAACGGAAAGTTTGTGCGTTTATGCAGTGCCGGGTGGGACCAAACCGGGTGGGACCTTACGGTTTCTTTCAAACCATTGCCGATCTGATAAAACTGTTGATGAAAGAACTTATCCCGATTAAAAATGCGGACAAGTTTCTTTTTAACCTTGCTCCCTTTATTGTAATTATTGCATCGTTTATGGCTATTGCTGCCATTCCGTTTGCAAAAGGCTTACATGCGATCGACTTCAATATTGGAATTTTTTATGTTATGGCAGTAACATCGATCGGTGTAATCGGTATTTTACTGGCAGGCTGGTCGAGCAACAATAAATATTCGTTGATTGGTGCCATGCGAAGTGGGGCTCAAATTGTTAGTTACGAGTTGTCGGTGGGGCTTTCGCTGGTAACCATTGTTATTTTATCGGGCAGCCTCCAGCTTTCAACAATTGTTGAAGCACAGCGCGATGGCTGGTTTCTTTTTACAGGTCACATTCCGGCACTCATTGCTTTTTTGGTCTTTTTGGTTGCCGCTACTGCCGAAACCAACCGTGGCCCGTTCGACCTTGCCGAAGCCGAATCGGAACTCACCGCAGGTTTTCATACCGAATATTCAGGAATAAAATTCGCATTCTTTTTTCTTGCTGAATACATGAATATGTTTATTGTAGCATCAATTGCAGCAACCATGTTCCTTGGCGGCTGGATGCCACTGCATGTTGGCGGCTGGGAAGCATTCAACAATATAATGGATTTTGTCCCACCATTTTTCTGGTACATCGGGAAAACGGCAGTGGTAATTTTTATAATGATGTGGTTTAAATGGACTTTTCCACGTTTGCGGATCGACCAACTGCTGACCCTCGAATGGAAATACCTGCTTCCAATAAACCTGGTAAATATAATTATCATGTCGTTTGTAGTATTAATGGGTTGGCACTTTTAATTATGAGAAGTATTATTAATTATCTGAAAGAAATTTTTGGGACAGTTCGCGCCTTGTTAAAAGGAATGGGTGTTACCGGATATTATTTCGTACATCCACGCGAAATTGTTACCCAACAATATCCCGAAAACCGTGCGACACTCAAAATGTTCGACCGTTTTAAAGGTGAAGTGGTTATGCCGCACGATGAAAATAACGAACATCATTGTACCGCCTGCGGTATTTGCGAAATGAACTGCCCAAACGGCTCCATCGAAATAATCAGCAAAATACAGCTTACTCCTGAGGGGAAGAAAAAGAAAGTTATTGCCAAGCACATCTACCATTTGGGAATGTGCACGTTCTGCAATTTATGCATTAAAACCTGTCCATCGAACGCCATTATAATGGAGCAAACTTTTGAACATGCCGTATTCAACCGCGCTAAACTCACAAAAGTCTTGAATCAACCGGGATCTAAATTATCGAAAGGAGATAAAAAATGAGCATACACGAAATTATGTTTTTCCTGTTTGCGGGAATGATTATTTTATTCTCGATTTTAACAGTCACCAGCCGCCGGATCTTGCGTGCTGCCACATACCTTTTGTTCGTTTTAATTTCAACTTCAGGAATCTATTTTATGCTGAATTATCAGTTTCTCGCTGCTGTTCAGTTAACACTTTATGCTGGTGGAATTGTGGTGATAATCATTTTTTCCATTTTACTGACAAGCCATATCAACCACAGGTTTGAAAAGATTGAATTGAAAAAAAGTATTTTCACAATCATTGCTGTGGCTGCCGGTGCAATACTTAGCATTTCAACTATTCTGAGTTATAATTTCAACACTAAAGTTTTGGTTACCGAAAACCCCAACATGCAGCTCATCGGAACAAGTTTGTTGGGTTACGGAAAAAACGGATATGTCCTGCCTTTCGAGGTAATTAGTATTTTGCTGCTTGCGGCCATGTTTGGTTCCATTGTCATTGCTAAAAAAGAAAAATCAAAATAATATGCTTTCACAAATTCCTTTATCGTATTTTCTAATTGTCAGCACCTTGATGTTTTTCATTGGTGTTTACGGTTTTCTGACACGGAAAAACCTCATTACAATTTTAATGTCGGTGGAATTAATCCTGAACTCGGTGAATATTAATTTCGTTGCATTCAACCGCTATTTATATCCCGAGCAACTTCAGGGGCATTTCTTTGCGCTTTTTGTAATTGCCGTTGCCGCTGCCGAAGCTGCCGTTGCCATCGCAATTATTATCAGCGTTTACCGAAAATTCATGAACATTGATGTGGAACGGGTCGATACCATGAAACATTAACCTTATTAATTAATAAGTTTTTTGTAATAGAACAATTTGTGAATTATTCAGGTCAAATTAGGTTTTAATTGAAAGAAGAAATTAAACGAATTTACAACAATGATTGATTTTAGTTTTACCATATTAATTCCACTTCTCCCCTTGCTGCTTTTCTTTGTTTTGGGACTAACGAGTGGAAAAATGAAACCTGTACTTTCGGGTTACATTGGCACCTTGGGAATGTTTGCTACTGCGGCAATGTCATATTTCGTGGCATTTCAGTATTTTTTCAACCGCCCCGCCGGAGCCGAAGCTTTCGAAAAAATTGTTCCTTTCAACACGGTTTGGCTGAACCTCACCGACAAACTTCATATCGACCTCGGTGTTTTGTTGGACCCCATTTCGGTAATGATGTTGGTTGTTATCACCACCGTTTCGTTAATGGTGCATTTATACAGCATGGGTTACATGAAAGGCGAAACAGGATATTCCCGTTTTTACGCTTTCCTGTCGCTGTTCAGCTTTTCGATGCTTGGACTGGTGCTGGCGCCAAATATTTTTCAGATGTATATTTGTTGGGAATTGGTAGGTGTTTCGTCGTATCTGCTCATTAGTTTTTATTACGAAAAACCAGCGGCTGTTTCGGCAGGTAAAAAAGCATTTATTGTTACCCGCTTTGCCGACCTCGGTTTCCTCATCGGAATTTTAATATTGTCGTACATCAGCGGCACTTTCGATTTTGTTTCGATGACCGACCCGCAAGGTGCATTAATCACACAAGGCACACCGCTTACTTTTATGGGCCTTTCTGCTTTAACCTGGGCACTTGCATTAATATTTGTGGGTGGTGCCGGTAAATCGGCCATGTTCCCACTACATATCTGGCTGCCCGATGCCATGGAGGGGCCAACTCCTGTTTCGGCACTTATTCATGCTGCCACAATGGTTGTTGCCGGGGTTTACCTCGTGGCCCGTTTGTTTCCGTTGTACTATTTTGGTGCGCCCGATGTACTTACAATTGTTGCTTACACAGGCGGTTTTACCTCCTTGTTTGCGGCCATCATTGCCTGTGTTCAAACCGATATTAAACGTGTACTCGCCTTTTCAACCATGTCACAAATTGGTTACATGATGCTGGCACTTGGTGTTTCAGGCTACGGCGAAAATCACGGTCTCGGTTTTACTGCTTCCATGTTTCACTTGTTTACACACGCCATGTTTAAAGCACTGCTATTCCTTGGTGCAGGTGCAATTATTCATGCTGTTCATACCAATAATATGAATGAAATGGGTGGGCTTCGGAAATACCTGCCCATCACTCATATTACTTTTCTGATTGCCTGCCTCACTATTTCAGGAATTCCTCCTTTTTCAGGATTTTTTAGTAAAGATGAAATTCTGGCAGCCGCATTTGAAAACAATGAAATTCTCTTTTTTGTTGAGTGGGCAGTTGCAGGAATTACCGCTTTTTATATGTTCCGCCTCTATTTTAATGTATTCTGGGGAAAAAATACAAATTACAAGCACACCCCACACGAATCGCCGTTAACCATGACTCTCCCGCTGATGATTCTTGCATTTGCTTCCATGGTTTCCGAATTAATACCATTTAGTAAACTGGTTACTTCCGATGGACTGGTTTTACACATTCAAACCGAGTGGATAATTGTTATTCCTTCAGTTTTGATAGGTGCCACCGGAATTGTGCTGGCGTGGTTGTTTTATAAAAAAGAATCTGCTATTCCCGACAAGCTGGCTACCACTTTTGCAACCACTTATAAATGGTCGTTCAACAAGTTCTACATGGACGAGTTATACCTTTTCATAACAAAGAAAATTATTTTCAAGCGCATATCGCAGCCCATTGCCTGGTTCGACCGCAATGTGGTTGACGCTTCGATGAACGGAATTGCGTGGGTTACCAATAAAATGTCCGACAGCATAAAAGGGTTGCAATCGGGGCAGCTTCAGAAATATGGATATGTATTTATTTCAGGAGTAATTATTTTGGCTTTTACATTTGTTTACGTTTGGTTTAAATAGAAAGAAAAATGGACTTTTTAACTTTATTCGTTGTCGTTCCGGTATTAACAATTATTGCAATTGTTTTTACGAAGAACATGAAACAAACCCGGCTGGTTGCGGCAGTTGGAATGGGTATTCAATTACTTCTTGCGGTGGCCCTGGTATTTATGTACCTCGCCGAACGCAAAGCCGGAAACACCTCCGAAATGTTGTTTTCCCACTCTTATGTTTGGTTCGAAAGTTTAAATATTAAATACAATATTGGTGTCGATGGTATTTCGGTGGCAATGATATTGCTGACCGGGATTGTCGTTTTCACGGGAGTATTTGCTTCGTGGACGGTTGAATACCTGTCGCGCGAATTTTTTATCTCGCTCATTTTCCTTTCAACCGGGGTTTTTGGGTTCTTTATTTCGCTCGACTTGTTTACCATGTTCCTATTTTACGAAGTGGCGGTAATTCCAATGTACCTGCTCATCGGAATCTGGGGCACCGGACCAAAAGAATACTCGGCCATGAAATTAACTTTAATGTTAATGGGAGCCTCGGCACTTCTTTTAGTTGGGATTTTAGGTATTTATTTTAACTCGAATGCTGGTGGTGGCGAACTCACTTTTAGTATTCTTGAAATTTCGAAAGTGCATATTCCAATGGCCGCGCAACGTATGTTTTTCCCAATGACATTTATTGGATTTGGCGTTCTGGGCGCACTTTTCCCTTTTCACACCTGGTCGCCCGACGGTCATGCTTCGGCACCAACAGCAGTTTCCATGCTCCACGCTGGTGTTTTAATGAAACTCGGAGGTTACGGTGCTTTTAGGGTTGCCATCTTTTTACTTCCCGATGCTGCTAAGGAAATGTCGTGGTTCTTTTTAATCCTTACCGGAACAAGTGTAGTTTATGGGGCTTTTGGCGCTATCTTCCAAAAAGACTTAAAATATATCAATGCCTACTCATCGGTTAGCCACTGTGGGTTGGTACTGTTTGCCATTTTAATGATGAACAGGGCAGCACTTAACGGCGCTGTGCTGCAAATGCTTTCTCACGGATTAATGACTGCCCTTTTCTTTGCATTAATCGGGATGATATACGGCAGAACGCACACACGGATGATTAACAAACTTGGCGGTTTAATGAAAGTGATGCCGATTTTGGCTGTTTCGTACGTAATTGCCGGTTTGGCTAACCTGGGCTTACCGGGATTGAGTGGTTTTGTAGCCGAAATGACCATTTTCTTTGGCTCGTTCCAATACACTGATGTATTTCACCGTGTGTTAACAATTAGTGTTGCAGCATCTATTGTAATTACCGCTGTTTATATTTTGCGCGTTGTTGGTAAAATTTTATATGGGCCGATTGTAAATAAAGAGTTTCTGAAGTTAGACGATGCACACTGGTACGAGCGTCTTTCAACAGGTTTGTTAATTGTTGGGATTGCTGGAATTGGTATCGCACCACTCTGGCTGTCGGACATGATAAACGAGAGCTTAAGCCCGATAATGCATCAACTGCTTAACGTAATTGTAAAATAAAGAAATTTAGATTATGAGACTGGAAAGTTTTCTTTTAATGAGGCATGAGATTCTGCTAACAGTAGCACTGCTGATTATTCTAATTGCCGAGCTATCGACAGAAAATAAGAAAAAAATCAGCAATTTGTCTGTTATCCTATTTCTCGGAGTTACCGTAATCGGTTTTTTACCTGTTCCCGAAGGTTTACTTTTTGGCGAGATGTACCGCACCAGCCATTTAATTGTGCTGATGAAAAACATTCTGAATATTGGAACGCTTATCTTGTTTTTTCAATCGGCAGAGTGGATTAAACAAACCGAATATAAAAATAAAGTCAGTGAGTTTTATATGCTTATTCTTTCCACTTTAATTGGAATGAATTTTATGATTTCTTCGGGGCATTTTATTATGTTTTATATCGGGCTCGAACTGGCAACCATCCCAATTGCTGCCTTAGCTGCGTACGACCGGTTAAAAAATATCAGTGCCGAAGCAGGTATTAAACTTATTCTTTCGTCGGCACTGTCAACAGGAATTATGTTGTACGGAATTTCGATGTTGTATGGAACGGTTGGCTCACTCTATTTTTCTGATATGGCCGGGGCAAATCTAAATACGCCATTACAAACTCTGGCTTTTATCTTCTTTTTTGCAGGAATGGGTTTTAAAATCTCGCTTGTTCCCTTTCACTTATGGACCGCCGATGTGTACGAGGGCGCACCAATTAATGTATCGTCGTACCTGTCTGTAATTTCAAAGGGAGCTGCTGTTTTTACGCTAACCATTATATTATATACCGTTTTTTATTCGATTATGCCCATGTGGAAAAACCTACTTTACGTGGTGGCAATTCTTACCATGACCGTGGGGAACCTTTTTGCACTGAGGCAGCAAAACCTAAAGCGGTTTCTGGCTTTCTCATCCGTTGCGCAGGCCGGCTTTATCTTGCTTGGAATAATTGATGGCAGTGGACTTGGAATGGCGTCAGTTGTTTATTTTGTTCTCATTTACATTTTTACCAACCTTGGTGCTTTTGGTGTGGTTTCTGCCATTTCGGTTGCAAGCGGAAAAGAACATATCGATGATTACAATGGATTATACAAAACCAACCCCAAACTCAGTTTGCTACTTATGTTAGCTCTGTTTTCGTTGGCTGGTATTCCTCCCGTAGCAGGGTTCTTTGGGAAATTTTTCCTGTTTACCGCTGCTGCACACTCTGGCTATTTTTGGCTGGTATTTATCGCGGTTATCAATGCAACTATTTCGTTGTATTATTATCTTTTGGTTGTAAAAGCCATGTTTATCAACAAAAATGAAAATCCGATTGCTTATTTCAAAAGTGCGTTCACAACAAAAGTGGGGTTACTTTTGTGTGTATTTGGGATTTTTGCAATCGGTTTGCTCAGTCCTGTTTACGAGTTTATCAGAATGTTTAGCAACATTTTGTAATTTTCAAAAAAAATAAAATTATGACCTTAAATAAAGGAAAACATATTGTTAAAGAAATAGACAGTGTTTTATGTACCGTTGTTGAATTGGGGATAAATAAAAAGCGGATGAAGTTTCTAAAAGAGCTGTTGGAATTTAATCATTTTGAAGTAAAAGTTGCTGAAGAGCCAGTTCTTGAGGAACAAGCTTCAACTTTTATTTTGGGCGTTACCGATTTGGTTTTTAACCCTGTAATTGCGGTTTACGAAAAATCGCTGAAACGGCCCGATGGAGAAAATATTAGCCCGGCATTCTGGAACCAGCAGGCTGAAGTTGACAAATTGCCTTACTTCGATTACCGGGAGAAGAATCCGGATGCAAAAAATGAAGACGATTTCCAGATAAACCCCTGGGCTTATCGAACCATTTAGGGTTTGTGAAGAAATAACATGACTGGAATTGACGAAGTTAGCGTGCAAAATACTTCGCTCAAATTGTTCATCTTATTACGTAACATTTACTAAAAGGTAAAAGCGGTCAAGTCATTAAAAACGAATTGAATTATTATAAAAACTTATTTATTTTTCTAAAAGTGCTATTGTTTTAAAAATATTTTATACGTTTGTGCCCTACAAAAGGAATAGTATTAAATAAAAAAGCTTTTAATGAAAAAAACATTTTCCATAAACAACATGATGAATATGTGTTGCTGTATGCTCTTCAGGCATGTGGAAGGTGTTGTTATTTCCGTATAAGAATTAATCTTTAATTATTATAGGAAAGCCTTTCACAATATGTGAAGGGCTTTTTTTTTATCCAAAAAATTCAAAATATTATGTCAGATTTAAATTTTCAAATTCAGGGAGAAGCTCAAACAGCAGCAAGATTTGTTGCCGGAGCAAGACAGTTTAGTCTCGTAATCGATGAACCACCGGCACTTGGCGGCGATGACTTCGGTGCCAATCCGGTCGAGTATTTGCTTGCAAGCTATGCAGGATGTATTAATGTGGTTGCACACTTAACGGCTAAAGAGCTGGGCATTAAAGTTGAAAAATTAAGTATAAAAGTAGATGGAAACCTAAACCCGGACAGACTTTTTGGCCAATCGAATGAAGATCGTGCAGGATTCAAAAACATTAATGTGGATTTTACTCCAATCACTGATGCAGGACCGGAAAAAATTAAATTGTGGATAGAAACCATTAAAAATCGTTGCCCAATAAACGACAATCTTTCTAACACAACACCATTAACTCTCAATTTGGTTTACGAAGAAATAACAGTTTAAAAATCATTATCATGGCAAATATTTATAATAACATTACCGAAACAATTGGGCGCACACCTTTGGTGCGCCTAAACCGCCTTAACAAAGGGAAAGCAACAATATTGGTAAAAACCGAATCTTTTAATCCGGGAGGTTCAGTAAAAGACAGAATCGCACTTTCTATGATTAATGCTGCCGAAAAAAGTGGTGAATTGAAACCAAACAGTGTTATCATTGAACCTACCAGTGGCAATACCGGGATAGGACTTGCGTTGCTTAGCGCGGCCCGGGGATATAAACTCATACTTACAATGCCTGAAAGTATGAGTGTTGAACGAAGGAAAATACTTAGGCATTATTACGAAATAAGTTGGACAAAGCTGGCGATGTTATTTTGAGCGATAACAAGGCAAAAAACGCAGTCATAGCC
>VAPK010298219.1_pt1 | contig 13436 bp, 9 predicted proteins | sample 3395031 | NCBI WGS metagenome assembly VAPK01 (sample SAMN08290443, study PRJNA428436) | hydrothermal vent metagenome | isolation source: Deep-sea hydrothermal vent chimney 1 | place: Pacific Ocean: Juan De Fuca Ridge | reverse complement strand
GGTTATAATAATCACCACCTCATCAATGTCAGTTCGCGTTGCAAGATTGACAACCGTGTTGAAATGGGCTCTATGCGGTGGTCGAAATGCACCTGGAAACAGAACAAGTTTGCGTCCCTTTGGTGCTGAAATACTGGCAGAAGTGCCCAATACAGCGTCTGGAGTGCTGTTTGATAGCAGACCTGTCATTGCTTTTCTCCCATGTTAAAAGTTGTAGTTGGCTTTGAATATCACTGTATACGCCATATTGCCTGATAGCTCGCCATAAGCCGAACCAGCTTTGAACATGGCGGCCACAAATTCCAGTTCCAGATGCTGCCACTCTTCCAGACCAATCACCAGATCCCATTCATGACCGATTGCCCCGCTGTCTCCAGTAAGGTCAGCCGAAATACGCGAATTGCGCAAAAAACCCCGATCATTGACCTGATGGTAGTAATGGTAGATAAACTCGACAGAACTGTTATCCAACAGCGGAATTCCGGCTGCTGCAGTCCAGATCTGCAAATTGGCCAATTCAGGTCGCGACAATTCACCGTAGTAACGGAATCGGTCAACGCCGTTAAAGCGGTTATTATTATCTTGCAACCCTGTTTGCCGGAACTGTTTGGAGCCAATCGCATAACCAAGTGTGAAACTGGGAGTCATCGGTAAACTGGTTTCCCAGGTTAGACCAACATCCACCGCCCAACCATTGATATGACGACGATTGATCGAATCGATGCGTTGCAAACCATCATCCACACCCTCATAGTCAAACAGAATTTCCTTGCCGCCAACCCAGGCTGTATCCAGCCAGTAATTTGCCTCGCCCTTATCTTCAAAATCCAGTTTTCCAAGTGAACGAAGTCCAACCCAGGTCAGATTGGAATCACTGGGATCAACCGCCTCTTCCCTGACAATCCTGCCTACATTCCCGGTTTTTGAATAATCTTGCCTGTGCAAAAAAAACAATCCGAGCACTTGTTTCGCTGCCCATTCCCAGCGTGTGCGGCTCAAGATTCTTAATACGTCTTTTTTCCAGGGATCAATACGCCCCTCGTCCGTACCCACTACAGCCAGTCGTTGAGCAACAGCCAGTTCAGTATGAAAAAAAGGCTGGTTATAATACAAGCGTACCGAATCCAGATCCTCGTCCCACCACCATTCACGCTGATCCTGGTAATTTTGTCGTCCGACCTGAAAACTGAAACCACTACCAGCAATATCGCCCCAGAACAGCCAAGTTTCACCACGTCTCAGTCTTCTCGAAACCGTCCTGTCACGACCACCTTGCCGATAAACTTCAGAATCACTGTCTCCACTCATTTCAGTAAACAGGAATAGATTGGATGCCATTTTATAAAACAGTTCCAGCTGAAAACCAGCGTCCAGTTTGAGTCGATCATCATCGCGCTGGGGATCAAGTCTGAAGTCTTTTCGAAAACGTGAGGTAATACCAACTTCGCCACCGATGACCAATGGTCGATCAAACAATTGTACTGAGAGTTGATCTTCCGGGCGACGGTCGTCCTGGCGTCGGGTGAGTTGTAAAGACACGCTGGATAACGCTTCTGGAATGGTGACATCAGCTCCCAGTATCGCGGCCCTGGCTGAACCATTAGCCAGTGTTTGAGCAACTGATATATTACCAATAATCTGAACTTCTCCAGGATTCATGTCAGTTGGCCCGGGCGTAAACCGATCAGCAATCAATACACCATATTTGCTGAGATGCACACTCACTTTAACCGACTTTCCAGCAACCAGCTCATCTTCTGTCATACCAAGAAATTTTGTTCTCTGATTCCAGGCAATTCTGTATCTGAATGGACCGATGCTCAGTCGATTTTTTACAGGATGTTTTTTCTCAATAACGCCGGAAATTAACCCGCGATTTGGATTCTTGCGTGCAAATCTATACCTGAGTTTATTGATCTGAAATGCAGTGCCATCCCACACTCCGTAGAGCTTGACTCTTTGATGTTCAAGATTTTGACTGAATACAGAGGTAGTAAACAGTAAAATCAACAGGAAAAAACCAAGAGATGCTTTGTTTTGATCGTGCCTGAATATCATAGAGAGATTTCCTTCATCAATGACAGTTGTATAGATTCATGAGTGGTCAATAAATCCAGCAGTTCAGCTAAAACAACGCATTCATCAGCACTGGTAATCTCATGGTGTAGCATGATGCCCAAGGAGTTGTGTTGTAGTATGTGCTCAGCTATTTGTTCGCCAATCGTTTGGAAACCATGACGCACACCTTTACGTTTGCCAAACCAGTCGATATGCACGGGTATTTCCTGCAGTTTGTTTATTAGCAAGGGTGAAGCGCTACTATCTCTGGATAATGATTGAAAACAACACGACTCCAGCACATCAACCGTGGCTTGGGTACAACGATTCCAGGGTGGCGTAAAAATCGGCTGCAAATAATCCTGCAAATACTCTTTGAGTAGCCGTTGACCGGTTTCTATATCGCTATTTTGCTGCTCTGGAGAACGCATATCCCCGAATTCACATTTGCGCCCAGCAGTCTGGTGATTGGTGTGACTGTAACCATGTTGATGCAAACCAATTTGCTGACCATGTTTATCGATACGCATCACCAGTTGAGCGGCCAGATCCTTGCTCAGATAAGTGGGTATCACGGCAAGATCAATGGGGACTTCATACTGCCGAAACAGATCGAGCAGTTCAAACAAACCCTGATCATCCCAACCCGCATCATCATCGCGAAAAAAACACTGTACCGGACTTTGCGTCAGATCCAGTGCCTGGCGTACAGGATCAAGCCACGCTGTCATGACGATGCTCCGTTGTTGTGCCATTGAGTAAAGTTTCAATAATGGTTTTAGAGTTTTCCGCGCCATCCAAACCCAGTTTGATTGCGCTGGGTTTAAAATCAAGTAATTCCAGCGTATAACAGGCAAGTGCAGCAGCACTGAGTTCGTATTCTTTCAAAACCTTGACAATACCCAGACCGGCAAGTTTATCAGCTCTGCGTTGTTGTTCGTTTTCTCCAGCTTCTGAAAATGGCACAACCAGAGAGGGAATGCCAGTGTGCAATAAATCCATCGCTGTGTTGTACCCACATTGGCTGATTGAGGCGCTGGCTTTGCGTAATAAAGCACGCAAATCTGGAACAGAACGATGTACGGTCAAACAGGTCAACTGCTGACTTTGATCCTGGAGAAATTGCCAGTCTGTTTCAGGTAAAAACGGCCCGGCAACAAGAGTGATTGGAATTTTGCGTTGTTGTTGTATCAGTGGATACGCCGCTATCATGCAGCGAAACAACCGAGCGCCAACAATACCACCGCCAGCAGAGACAATAATATGATGCTGAAAGCTGCTTTCAGGAGTCGATGGTGATATTGCTTGTTGTGGTTGTGGCGAAATAAAACCTGTATGAAAAACAGGTGTCTTTAATCCATGACGTGGTTTGAAAGAGTCTTGCAAGCACATAAAATGAGGGTCTGAATGCACCAGTACGGCATCAAAGTAACGGTCAACCAGCCAGCGTGCCCTGTCATCAAAATGTTGTTGATCATCCCGCTGCGTGACCAGAATATCTCTCACACTGCAAACCACTACAGGTTTGGGCTTGATGCGATTCACCTGACGCAACAGTGGTAATAACTCAAAAGCAAATTTCTTGCGCCCAAAAGGAAACAATTCTATTAACACGACATCAGGCATGATATTGTCAATAATGGATTGTATGTGTTGTTTGCGTAAAGTCCTGGTTTGTTCCAATGTCTGGTCTGCTTGCCAGTGAATCAATTTACCGTTGGAATCCATACCCAACGGCGGCAAATTAACCAGTTCAATACGATCGGGTAGTGGAATAGCGTCCGGTAAACGCCCACCATTCAAAAAAATCACTCGAAAGCTGGATGATAATTGTTTGGCCAGCGTCAGTGAACGAATCAAATGCCCCATTCCCAAAGAGTGCTGACAGTAAAACAATAAGCATGGTTGTTTTTTCATAACACAGTCTCCTTTAGGAGTGAGGATTTAATAACCTCTGGAAGTTATTAAATCCTCACTCCTTATAATGCCTGATGAGCAAAAGCAAGATGACGCTTGGCTTTACGTTCACCATTGCTGCGTATGGAACGTGCTGCTTTCAGCGCTTTGGCAAGTCGTTTATGACTGCGATAGGCTTGCAACAACCGATAATCGAGTTTTCCGGCAACACACTGATAGGCATCCAGAAAAACAGCATTGAGTTCATCAACCGGGACTGTCTCGCGATCTTCAAAATCCATTTCACCAATAAAGGTTGCTGCATCCAGCTCAGGATCACCCAGACAAAAGCGATCAAAGTCAACCAGTCCCAATTGATCTCCACAATCCAGCCACTGGTGAGCATGTGGTGCACCGTGGATGGGTTTAAGCCTGGCACGGTTGTTATGGTCCGCATGAATTCCATGCAGTGCAGCCATTAAGTCAGTTATACTGCCTGCCAGATCCGGTATCCATAATGCAAGTTCTTTTGCGTATTTGATTGATCTCTGCATTTGAGCATCACCATCGAATGTCATCATTGGTTTAAGTTGGCTGCCAGGCAAACTTGCCGCTGCCAGACCGATACGCCAGGCGATGTCTGCACCTGTACTGCTGAATAATTGATCGACCAATGGTTCACCATCGATCGCAGTTTGCCATACGGTGTTGGTTTCAGCATTCCAGTTCATAGGTGTAGCAACCTGAAAATTCAATTGACCAGTAATGGCTGCCCGCCATAAGCTGCGGCTTTGATCATGGATGTCCTGGCCTCGCTGATCGGCAAATATTTTGCCAAACACAGCCAATGGGCTATCAGTGACCTGATAACGAAAAGTACAGCGCTTATAGGGGCGATAGCGCAGTATATCAAGGCCGTTTTTATACTCTGCATAGACAGTGGGCAGCGTCGTCAGAACCGGATCTTCGGGAAAACACCAAATCTTGATCCAGCCCAGAACATCATCATTGATTAACACATAACCACCATTATTGGCAGGTTCAATCTCTGAAATTTCAATCAAAAACATGTGCCAGGAACAACTATCTTGTTGCATTAGCAGTGACAAATACGGTTGATCCTGACTATCTGGATTAAAACGACTCCAACAAGTTTTCCATTCTTTTAATTCTCCCCACTTGGGCCAGTTAATGGTTAAATATCGAATGATGCGAGTTTTCCATTTCTCCGAATTAACGAGATTCAGCTGTACTTGATAGCGATCATAAATACTCCTGGTTGAGCCCATTACCTGCCTCCACATTCACGGTTAAAGGTAATCACTCCATTAGCCGGGCCGGTCTGTATTGGGTGATGACAAAGTCGTCCCTGTTCGAGTCGTAACAACTGATCGGCATAATTGATCAGAATCGGCTGATGTGAAACCACCAGACAGGTTTTGTCATGACGAATCCGACCCAGCGCATCAACAATAATGTGTTGTGATTGAGCGTCAATATTGGCAAGCGGTTCATCAAGGATCAGAATCGGGCGTTCCAGTAACAGTGCCCGCGCCAATGACAGACGCGCTCGCTGACCGCCCGAAAAATTAAGCCCGTCTTCATTCAATCGGGTATCCAGTCCCTCAGGCAACTGTTTAATCGCATCCTCCATGCCAACTTTGGCAAGCGCGCCCCAGATACGCGAATCGTCAATATCCATCTGGCTGAGCCACAAAGCCTCTCTCAAACTGCCTGAGAACAAATGGTGATGTTGCAACATCACTGCAAACTGTGAACGCAGAGAACGTAGTGAAATGTTTGTGTAGTCGAGCCCGTCAATCATGATTGAACCGGATGTCGGTGTTATCTGCCGCAACAACAGATTAATCAACGTGCTTTTTCCACTGCCACTGGAGCCTGTCAATACTGTCAGTTGTCCGGGTTTCAGGTTAAAACTGACATCTTTGAGTACACTGTCTCCATTGTGTTGCTGAGGATATGAAAATCCAACCGAGCAAAATTCAATCGATCCTTTGGCGTGGCTTAATGGCTGCGCATCCAGACTATCCGCAGTTGCTGGTTGCTGGCTCAGTAATTCGACCAGTTTTTCAGCCCGGCTCAAACCACGGCTCACTGCAGAAGCCAGCTCATTGATTTTTTCGACTGGTTTGAGCAGCTGAACCATATATGCAACGAAGACAGTGAGATCGCCAATCGTCAATTGCCCGTTAACCACGAATGTAGCGCCTGTGCCCATAATGATGGCAACTGCAAAGCCATTAATCATCTGCATATTGCATTCCATATTCACTGCTGCAGAGGTTTCCGCCAGTCCGGCGCGTAAACTGGTGCGGTTAATTGCATGGAAACGTTGTTTGATGTGATCCTCCGCTGTCAACGCCTGCACAGTGGTGATACCTTTGACAAACTCCTGGGTAAAGCCAGCAACATCACCTTCTCTGGCGCGTTTATCACGTGACGCATGACGCAACCTGCCACCGTGATACAAGACCAGAATGGCCAAAATCACCACCATAAACAATCCACATGCAGCCAGCCAGGGTTCCAGTAAAAACATCACCGACAGGGTAAACACAGCAACAACACTATGGCGAAAAATTTTCGGCACAGTTCTGCTCAGAAACCGCACCAGTGCATACACATCGGCAGTAATACGCATCACCATATCGCCACTGCGATGTTCGTTACTCTGTAGCACTGACAGTTTTTGAAAATGACTGAGAATCTTGCCGCGAAGAGACAACACCAAGCGTTCTCGAATGCGTGCATTGGTCTTCTTTTCTGCTGCACTACATAACGTGGCTGTCGCGGCTATCAATACATAAGCAATCGCCAGAATGGAAATTGTGTCAGTTTGTGTTGTTAGCAACTGTTGCTCACGCAAAATTGTTTCAATCACTGTTAAAACCTGTGGGACAGGCTGACCTGACAGCACTTGATCGATAATCAATTTAAGCGGCCATGGCAATAAAACCAGGGCTACAATCGCCATTAGCGCATAGAGATAGGCTTTTACCAGTAACCAGCGACACTGCCATAAATCAGCTCCGGCAAGTTTCCAGACCTGCTGCCAAAGTGTCTGTTGATGTGTTGTCTGTATTTGGGATTTATCGTGTTGCACAATCAGCCTCCAGTACTGTTTCGCAGCAGGCAGGCTTGCACCAAACAGGGGGATAACTGCTTAAGAAAATCTCAGCTGCAAGGGCAACCAGATTATCGAGGTTATCCAGACGTCCATTTTTCAAACGGCTGATAGAGCGTGAGACACGTTCGTTAATTAGTGCAACCGCAACATACCAACGTAGCACCTGGGTATCAATTTCCCAAAGCACACGACGCTGATAATGATATAAAAAAAGCTGGATCATGCGCTGTGCATCTGCTACAGAAAAAACCTGGATGACAGATTGAGCGAGAATCGCGGCAATCAGACTGGCAATATCCTGCAAAGGATCGCCTCTGTGAATATCGTCCAGATCAATCAGATAAATTTGCGAGTCATCAGCTAACATGTTTTTTAGATGCAAGTCGCCATGCAAAATGGCTTCCGTTCGGACTAAGGCCGGACTGTTTATGCTAGCAAGCTCTGCAACCAGTGGTTGCAGAATTTGGTTGATTGCTGGCTTAACGTGTGCAGTCAGTTTCACCACCGCGTTGAGTTTTTGGCAAAGCTGTGTACGAGTAATCTGTTGTGCAACTTTGATTCGGGATTGATGTAAAGCAGCAACCTGACCTGCAATTTCATCAAAGCGTTGATAGAATGACGGATCTGTTTTCACCCAGTCCAGTACCGGGCGCCCAGGCACACTGTGTTGCCACAGTACTTTATAGTCCGGGAGATATGCGACTGGTTGAGGAATGGCTAACAAACCTTGTTTGCGTACGTCACTATCCCACAATTGCGTCATCACTTTAAATGCTTCACTGCCCTGATTGTTGTAATAGGTTTTACCGTACAACAGTTGTATTGTATTCTCACTGGTTTGCGCGTGCTTAAGCACCAGTTGTGTACGCACACAACAAGTATGTTCAGGCAAATAGTGAATCCGTTCCGAGTGCAATCGGGCTAGCGTCCAGTCTTCACCCCAATGCTGCTTGATCAGATTGGGAAACATGATTTCTCGCAGCTGTTTTTCATCATTGAGTAATGGCAGCGACTTGAGCTTGCGATCATTGGGGAAAACCCAGACCACACAATCCAGTTCAGGAAAATGAAGTAACCATGCTGTTGAATGCGCGCCAGGTTGACGTTTTGACATCCTGCTGGATTTGGCTTTGAGATAGCGGCTCTGTGAACCGCCTGATTCATAAAAGCGTGCGCTCAGCAAGCATTCCACACTGGTTCCGGTTTTGTTGTTAATTATCGTCAGTTGATAGCAGACCAAACAGTTTTTAGCTGGTTTGTATTTAATCCTCTCAATTTCACACTGTTGAATGTGCCGGTCACCGGAAGTTAACAAACGCTGTTGCAATAGTACTTGCATTCGTTCGACATCCAAAGCCATATCCAGATGGCGAATCACAGGATCAGTAGGAATGCTATGGGTAGGTATCATCTGTGTTTTCCTTTTGTTGTTATTGTTTTACCGTCCACAGAAATATTACTGTCCGTTAAGTAAAAGGTTTTAAGAAGTTGACCCTGATCATCAAAACGCAGATAACAAAAGCTGCCGTCACAGGTAATTGAACCATGTTCCCAGTGTTTGCCGGTTTTCTCATGGTCAATAAAATAGTAATCGTGTACCAGCGTTTCTGCTGTCTGGATACGACAATGCAAGGCAGTCGCACCACTATCAGCCTGCTTGTTCAGAGAGCGCACAGAAACCCTTGGAGCAAGCGACTGGTACGGAAAAACCACTGTTTCAAACACCGAATGACTGGCAGTACGATCAAAACGCAAAATCGGCGCAGCGTACTTTACCCCGTATTGCGGAGACACAAAACCAGCTTCAACTGAATAATGTGTATTATCTCGCTGGGTCTGGATCAGGTGCAGATGTGGCGTTTCAACAATCCAGGTTTGTTTGTCAACGCAGGTTGAAACCCTGTTTTCAGCTACAGCTGAAAGATGGAAACGCAAGCTGTAATGGTGTTGTTGATCATCAGCATCATGCAGGTAATCACAAATCAGCCAATAGTCACCTGCAGCAAAAAATATTTTACGTTCGTGGATTGCGGAATATTCGTGACTGCGGACAATGCCATGCAGATAGTCAAATTCACGGTTACTGATAAAACTGCGCAGTTCAGGTATAGCTCTCGGTCCGGTAATCCGGAATTTTTTATGGCGTGCAGAGTATTGGTAGCGTGCCTGATTTTTGCCGTCGACCTGTACTGTATTATGATATTCAGTACTTCGAAACAGTACGCGCCAGTTAATCTCACCTGACTCATCATAGGTATAACGGCCGGGATCAACGATCAGTGAGCGCCCGAAAGCGGCCACTTCGATATTCAACAAATCCAGATGACCATGATTACCAGCCCCAAGTGAACCACAGTCAAAGATTAAATAACGCGCATTTCGCCATTGTTCATGGTCAGACTGCCAGGCACTACGCAGAATATAATAGCCGCTGTCGGAAAATCCATGGGAGCGTGTTTCAGGCGCAATGCCTGCCTTGCCCCGCGTGCTGATAAACCGCAATTGTTCGCCGCCATAGAGTTCAACTCCGCGCTCCAGCAATTCATAATAGCAACCTGTATCACCATCACTCAACGAAGGTATGTTTCCATCCGGCTTATGCACCGTGGCTGAAAAAATAATTGCGCGCTGAACTGCGTAATCAAATTCAGAGTCAAGCTGAATCTGGTTCGACACAGCCAGTTGCTTGATCTTGAGCACATTATTCAGAACAATGTGATGGTAAAAAGTCGATAATTCACAATGCACGCCATCCGTCAGAAAATCGTCTTTCACATTTTCAGTTAATGCGTTGGTGGCAAACTGTAACCATTGGCGCGCTTGTTTGAATTCAGGAAACACCACGGCAGCCAGAAAAATTGCATAGAGCTCAAGAGTTCTGTGATTCCGCGCAGCGGTCAAATGACAGGTGAGATAGGTTACCTGCTGATTCAGCGAGCGCAGAAACAATTGAAGAAACTCTGCTGAGATACAGGGTTGAGGATTGCTGTGAACAAAATAATAGAACGCAAAAATCCAGTTCTGGATTCGGCGACCAGTCACATCACTGGCAATAAACCCCGGTTCTGTTTGCTCAATCCAGGAACGTGTTAGCGATATCCATTGTTGCAGATAACGAGGATCACCTGTTTCACGGTAATGCATGCCAAGACCGACAAAGTAGTAACACTTGTGCAGCATAATCAGCCACTCTATATCCGCACTGGGATTGTGTTTCCAGTCAATCTCGTTACTTAGTTGATAACGTTCATTGTTAAAGCAAAACGAGTGATCCAGCACGGCATCAATGATGGCTTTTTCAGTATGCTCGGCATCAATCAGCGGAACATAATGAATCGTATTGCGCAGATGAAAATGTTTCAGCATTTGTTCGGGAGACTGTTTCGCAAAAGGTAATACAAATACATCTTCCCGATCCAGCGTACCAATGCTAACCAGATTTTGATCGTCAATTAGTTTTAGATTTGATTGAGACATGGCTTCGTCATCGCGTGGTCAGTGTGATTGATACAAGCTTCAAACAGTTGCAACAAACGTTGATTGGTATGCCGGGCATCAAATTCCTGACAGATTGTCTCCCGCGCTTGTTCTCCCAATTGAGCAATCAGTTGCCGGTCTGTTATTAATGATTGCAAAGCGTCAGCTAACGCAACGCTGTTTTTTTCTGCAACCAATAGTCCATCCTTGCCAGATTCAATTAATTCCGGGATCCCTGAAATTCGAGTGGAGACGACTGCCAATCCAGTGGCCATGGCTTCCATCAACACGTTGGGAATACCATCGCGATCACCATTACCCAACACTTGACACGGTAGCGCGAAAATATCGCTTTGCTGATAAATAGAAGTCAATCCTTCGTGGGTGATTGGACCGCCAAGTGCAACACAATCCTCAAGATCCAGCTGATGGCGTAGTTGTTGTAAAGGTAGATATTGATCGTCAAGCTCGCCAATAATCCGGCACATAAAGTTGTAACCACGCTGTTTGAGCAAAGAGCAGGCTTCAAGCAAGTAGTTGAAGCCTTTTTTTTCGACATAACGACCGACCGATACAATCCGTACTGGTTCAGAAGTATCACGTAATCTGTCTGGATCAGGTTTGAAGCGATGAATATCAAGACCGTGATAGATTTTGTAGAGACTCTCAGTCCCCATCATATTCGCCAGATAAATTCGATTGGCGCCTGTACAGGTGGTAACAAACTGAGCGCGTTGCAATTTTTTCTGCAATAAATCGCCAGGGTTCTGGTCATGCTGGTAAATATCTTTGGCGTGGGCTGTAAAGCTATATCGCACACCGCTCAAATCACTGGCAAACATGGCAACTGTTGTCGCACCATGACAAAAATGCGCATGAAGATGCCGGATTGTCCTTGCTTCAAGCACTTGAATAGCAATACTGCCAGCTTGCAGAAATTCCTTGATAAACACTTTGCGCAAGCTGAACATGGATTTTCGATAACGCAGTGTCATCCACAACGCTTTGAGCAATGTTTTAAGATAGACGAACGGGCGCTGTTTGAACAAACGGCGATGATCACCCGCATACGCTCGCAGGTTAACCCGTAACCACGGAATCAGTGTGGTACTGGACAGTGAAGTCATGGGATGAAGATAACTAACCGGGGCTTGAATCTTGTCAATGACGCCATGACTTTGTTGTTCATCCGATTGTTTGATGGAAAAAATCCGCAGTTTCAGCCCCATGGTTTCCAGCAGATATATTTCATTGCTGATAAATGTTTCAGACAGGCGTGGATACCCTTTAAGGATATAGGCGATTTCAGTTTGCATAGGATTCCTCCTTGTCTGTGCGCAAATCTGTCAAAACAGGCTTGTCTGTACCTTGTATTGACTGGTTAAACAATGCTTTCAGAATTTCAATATTTGGTTCAACTGAAAACCTGTCAAGTACACGCTGACGACCAGCATTGCCGAGTTGATAGCACAAAGCTTGATTATCCAGCAAGCAGCTCAAAGCCTTGCTCAACATATCTGGTTTGTTCGGCTCAACCAGCAACCCGCTAACCTGATGTTCGACCAACTCTGGAATACCTGAAATACCCGTACTGACCACTGGAATTTTCATTACCATGGCCTCCATCAAGACATTAGGAATACCATCGCGGTCACCGTCTTCGCCAATCTGGCATGGCAAGGCAAAAATATCAGACTGACGATATAAGGCAATTAATTCGGTGTGTACCAGCTGACCTCTCAGAGAAACCGTTTGCTGCAACTCAAGTAACCGGATCAAAGCTTCAAGTTCAGACTGTTGCGGACCGTATCCAACAATCTCACAATGAAATTGATAACCCGCCTGTTTCAACAGACTGCAAGCGTGTATCAAGTCTACAAAACCTTTTTTCTCACGTAATCGTCCGACACTGAGTATGAGTGGCAAATCAGGGATTTTCGATTCGGTTTTTGCAATAATTTGATCAAACCGTCGTGGGTCAAAGCCGTGATACACACGCACCACAGGTGTCGATGAATGATTCAGCTGTTTCAAGTACCGACAATTGTATTCTGTACACGTCACCACAAACCGGGCATTGGCAATCTTGCGCTGCAACTCCGTTTCAGGCGATAGATAAATATCCTTGGCATGTGCCGAGATACTGAAATCAATACCAGTCAGTTGATTCACAAGCTCTGCAACAGTAGCTGGTTCGCTGGCAAAATGCGCATGAATATGCTGAACAGCCTGTTTGCTGACCAGTTGCGCCAGACACACGGCCTGATAAAAAACCTGTTGGTTTGAACCGTCTGCTGTTCTTGTTTGCAGAAAAAACAACGCAGCTTTGATGAATCGATACGGACTCCGAAACAGGCAGGCAAGCATGGCAAAAAAGACTTGGCTGCGATTGCAGCTGTGCTGATCCAGATAATCGACTCTGGCTTTTACCTGTCCGGTTTCTGCATGACTTCGCTTGTCAGTTGGTTGCTGCAGCGATGCAATGTGTAAATCAAATTCATCATGTTGCAGGGCAAGGATTTCCTGTAATACGAATGTTTCTGATATTTTTGGCCAGGTTTTTAGAAGGTAAGTGATTTTTGGTCTGGTTTGCATTTGCATGATATGTTTTTCTCCGAACAACACGGCTGACATTGATTTGTTGATTATTTTCCAGCAACCCGTCAAGACTCCTGCAAATATGATCAAGACCATTGAAATCAAGCACTTCAGATGGGTTGATTCTGGCTCTATCAGGTTTTAATTCCTGATGGACGGTCTCAAGCAGTTTGTTGGCGTTGAGTTGATCGGGATGTAGGCAACGTATTAATCCATGTGCTGCAAATCGTTCAGCACGTATTAACTGCTCTTGAACCGG
>VAPK010551493.1_pt1 | contig 13446 bp, 14 predicted proteins | sample 3395031 | NCBI WGS metagenome assembly VAPK01 (sample SAMN08290443, study PRJNA428436) | hydrothermal vent metagenome | isolation source: Deep-sea hydrothermal vent chimney 1 | place: Pacific Ocean: Juan De Fuca Ridge | reverse complement strand
CATTGTCTCGCAAGTATCTCAGATTAATGAGATCTCTTCACAAAATGCTCGTAATGTTGAAGAAATCGCAGCAGCAGCGGAACACCTTAACTCAATGACGGATGAGCTTCATGCCAAACTTGAAACTTTCCGTACCTAAGAAAATTGTCCTTATAGGTGCCTCAACTGGAGGCCCGGGGCAGATACAAAAGTTAATAACAGCATTGCCAAAATTAAATAATACATCTGTTATTATTGCGCAACATATGGCACAAGAGTTTATCCCAAGTTTTATTAAGCGTTTAGCAACGTTAAGTGCAAATCCTGTTGTAATGGCTGATAGTAATAAAGTACTTTTTGGTGGATATATCTATATCTGCAGTAAACATACTCAAGTCATTAAAAATGGTTTACATGTAGAATTTAAGCAAGAGAGATCACGCCAATATGCTTATAATCCCGATATTAATGTACTGTTTCACTCTATGGTCTCATTTACAGACAGGTTTACTTTTTTAGGTGTTATATTAACCGGTATTGGCGACGATGGTGTGGATGGATGTAAGCGATTAAGTGAACATAATATGCGATGTCTTACAGAGACACCTCAGAGTGCCATCGTTGATGGAATGCCAAGTCGTGCAAGAGAACAGGTGTCTAATGTAGAAGCCCTTAGTATGAAAAAAATTATTGAAACAATAAAGGAGTTTAGCAGCTAATGTTTGGTCTATTTAAGAAAAAGGTACAACCGACAGAAGATACAAATATATCTATAGTTGAAGAGTTTACCGATGTTACGCTAATTGCAGAGTATTTTAAAAAAGAGACAGGCGTAACCTTTGAAAAACAGATCAGTATTTTAAAAAGCAAACTTATCACATTCTGTCGTCAACGAAATATTTATACATTTACCCAACTATTAGAAACCGTAAAAAGCAATACAACAATAAAGCAAGAACTGATTGATTATTTGACAACCAATGAAACCTTTTTTTACAGAGAATTTAAGCAAATAGAAGAATTAGTTAGCTTGATTAAGAAAAGAACCGAACCAATAAATATTCTTTGTGCGCCTTCTGCAACGGGCGAAGAACCGTACAGCATTGCAATAGCCTTGCTTGAAGCGGGAGTCTCGGCAAGCCGTTTTAGTATTGTAGGTATCGATATTAACACTGAAGCATTACAAAAAGCTAACAGAGCACTATATAGAGAACGAAATATACGAAATTTTTCACCGGAGATTCGACAACGATACTTTTTACAAGATGGTGAACAGTATGCTTTGCAAAATAGTGTTAAATCACTTGTAACATTTAAGCAGTCCAATCTATTTGATAGTTCTTTTAATCTCTTAGGTACGTTTGATTATGTCTTCTCTCGTAATATGCTCATTTATTTTGATAAAACAACAAAATTAAAAGCAAAAAAAATTTTAGAAGATATGCGTAAGGATCCAAGTCAACCCGTTTTTTTTGGACATGCTGATCTCTTTTAAAATGTCACTTTTTACGAACCTCTTTAAGATAGTGAAACATGGCAATCTCTCCAAAAAACGGACCAAAAATATTAAAGACCGGTATAAAGTTAAATAGTGCCGTTACGAAGCTGATGATCCAGACAGCAATGGTGTGTTCTTTGAGCTTTTCGGGAGTTACTTTGTCAAAAAGTACGGACGCGGCATCGTACTCAAAGGTATCTTTAATGAGCCACATCCACAGTACAATGAGTACTATAAAGTTAAGTACGGGTATAAACAGAATCGGGAACGCCACAATAGAGATAACGGCAAAGAGAATACTGTCTTTAACGGTATAGCCGATAGAACGGAAGGTATGGTCTCTAAGGTGCTCATCATCAGGAAAACATCGCTCCTCAATAGAGGTTAGCAGCGGTTTACTAAAAAGACTGACTACAAATACCATACTAACGACAATCGCACTGTAAATAAAGTAAAAACCAATTAAATAGCCTATAGTATTTTCTACGGTTTCAAACGGAAGCCATGTTAAAAGCTGTAAAAATTCCTGATAGATATAATCACCTTTAAAAAACCAGACAACTGCCCAAAAAAGAGCACTTCCCATGGCTGTCAGCACTGAAAAAGCGGTATATTTATCTTGAGAAATATGACGTAACATGAGATTGCCAAAAAAGGCAAAAATGAGTGCAAATGTCAACAAAACCAACTGAAGCCATAAAAACGATGAGAGCATCCATGCGCCGTTGGAGCGTACCATTGAAAATGGTACCCACTCCAAAATATGCGCACCAAGTGAGACAATACTATCCCAAAAAACCAATCCAATACCAATCCATATTACTGTAATGATGAGACCGCTTATGAGTGCTAGCCTCATGGTATGCCATGTTAAAATCTCTTTGAGTGCAAAGATAAGTGCATGTACAATTTCTTTCATTTTGTCTCCTTTATGTATGTTTTAAAACGACCCGTTTTGTAATAAGCCGCAACGCAATTTCAAGTAGAAATGCCACCACAAATCCTCCGGCAATAAAGTAACCGACATGAGGAATGTGTTTGCTGGTATAAGAGAGCGCCAATACAATGGCAATGCCAATTGTAAGAATTGCCAGAAGCACCAGTGTTTTTGAAGCACCGCTTTGTTTAATTTTGAGCAGATGTCCAATATGAACAAGTGCATGAATAAAGAGTATCGAGATTGAGCCGATGGCGGCAATCTCGGTTAAATCAAAAAAGAGAACAAAAGCGATAAGTATAATAGTGCTTACTATCAATCCCTCACTGCTGTGCCAGACATTTCTCTCATATACTTTAGGCAGTTCACCGTTTTTTGCCATGGTATAAGTAACGTTTGTGACGGCGTAAAGATTGGCATTAATAGAAGATGCCGTAGAGATAAGTGCCGCAATAGCCATCACTGTAAATCCAATCTCGCCAAAAGCCGGTTTGGCAGCTTCTGCGAGAGCATAGTCCTGTGCTGCAATGATCTGAGGCAGTGTCAAATTTCCAAAGACGGCAAAGGTTACGGCTACATAAAGAATCATCACAAAACCGATGGCAATGACCATGGCCTTAAGCATGATACTTTGAGGGTTGTTCATATCTTCTGCCGTATTGGTAATGACACGAAAGCCCTCATAGGCAAAAAAGGTGAGAGCTATAGAAGAGAAAACATTCATTACCGGCGGTGCATCGCTAATACTGAGTAGCTCAGGCTGAATGTAAAATGATACGACAATCGTAAAGACCACGATAATACTCAGCTTAACAATGACAATAATATTTTCGCTTCGTGCAATTAAAGAGCTTCCTGCTAGATTGATAAATGCAAAAAGCACTAAGACACCTACGGCATACATATTGGCAACTGTGGACGTATGCATACCGGTCATAGCGGCTAGGTAAGTACCAAAAGTTTTGGCGACCATGGCAATAGCAACCATGGCAGAGAGGTAGAACAGTACAGAGACAGAACCTGAAAAAATTCCCTCTCCGTAGCACTGCACCAAATACTCTACGATGCCGCCGCGACTGGGGTAGATACTAGAGAGTTTTGCCAGTGAGTAACCGCTAAGCAGAGCAATAATACCACCCATTAAAAAGGAGATCCATACTAAATTTCCGGCGATGGCACCTGCTTCCCCGAGTAACACAAAAATACCGGCACCTACCATGGAACCAATACCTAAAAATACAGCACTCCACAGACCGAATGCTTTTTGATTCTGCTTCATACATTCACCTCATTAGACAACATTGTAATAAAATAGTACATTAATAATAATTTTATTTGTGTTAGCTAAGTAACAGAATTTTATTTTGTAATTGATTTATAATGGAGGTTGTTGAAAGGTAAGAGGCGGTTTTTTGCAGTATTTTTATGCATGCAGAACCAACCAATATAAAGAGATGAAGGAGTAAAATATGTTACACGTTACATTAAATGAAAAGGACTCTATGGCTATTTTAGAACCCCAGAGTGCATTGAGTAAAGATGATTTTTTGCGTGCAGCTGAAGTGATTGATCCTTTTATTGAGAAAGGAGGGAAATTACAGGGCATCATTATTTATGTTCAGGACTTTCCCGGATGGGATTCATTTAAAGCGTTGCTAAAACATCTTGAGTTTATTAAAGAGCATCATAAAAAAGTTTCACATGTTGCTTTTGTTACGGATTCATTGGTGGGAGAGTTTGCTGAACATATTGGGAGTCATTTTGTAAATGCAGAGGTAAAGAACTTCTCTTTTGATGCATTAGAAGAAGCAAAAAAGTGGATTAGGGGTGATAATGAAAAAGCATAAATACAGTGAATAAGTCATAGTAAAGGTAAGGAGCAGGTATGTTCTATAAAACAAGCATCAAATCAGAAGTGGCGTCCATCTCAAAAGATAGCCCTGACGTGAGTAAAAAAGTCATTGATTCACTAAAAAGGGTCTATGAAGATGCTATTGGAGGTGCAAGAAAAACTGGAGAGTCCATTGAGAGCATTACGTATGAGGTCTTAGAAGGCATAGAAGAGGGGTTGACATCTAAAAACCATGATATTGAAGATATTTTAAATGGGGTAGCAGGTGAGATGGTAGAACTCATCTATGATCATGCTCAAGAAAGTATTCGTAGAAGCCAAATCAAAAAAGATCTGGCAGAAGAATATTTCAAAGAGGCTATTGAAAAAGAGAAAGCCCATCTTTTAGCATCTATGGAGACATTTCAATTGTATGCAAAAGAGAAAGAGCTGCCCAACTTCGAAAAAAATTTACATGTAATTGAAACAAAAGTCTCTCAAAAAATAGAAGCGATTCATAATACTTTTAAGCATGACATCAATGCAAACGCATCAAGTTCATAAAATAATGCTAAAATAGTCGTGATATTATAATTATTGTGTATAAGGATGAGTAATGATAGAAGATCACGTGTTAGCAAAAAAAGCGTTTGACGTGTTACGTGATTTGAGTCTGTTTCGTTTTCTTGAAGCAGAAGTGCTATATACCATGCTTATGGAGTGTACTCCGGTAGAGTGGAGTAAAGCAGATACAATTGACTATAGAACAGGAACACAATATTGCTATATCATTATTACGGGACGTTTGAAAGTGACACAGGTTGATCCTAACACCGGACGTAGTATTGCGCTATTCTTATTAAAAGAGGGTGATATATATGATCTATTTTCGTTACTTGATGAAAAAGAACATGTCTCTTTTCCTATTGCACTCGACCCCATCACGACACTGCGTATTCCTGTGAAAAGAATGCGTGAATGGATTTGTGAATATCCAAAATTTAATGAGGCATTTTTACCATACTTAGGTGAAAAGATGCGAGAGTTGGAATCTTTTAGTGAATCTATTGTTTTTCACGATACGCTCACAAGAATTTCGAATCTTATTTTAAAGCATGTATTGCCAAAGGAAGTGATGAAAGAAGAACATTATTACCCTGTCAGTCTTATTAACAATCTTTCTCATGAGTCTCTCTCTGAACTCATAGGATCTGTTCGCTCCGTGGTGAGTACACAGATGCATAAACTTAAAGAAGAGGAAATTATTATTAGCAAAAGAGGGCATCTTGCCGTCAAAAATCTTGAAAAGCTCATGAAAAAAAGTGATCTTTTTAATGGATAGTATGAAAAAAATAAAAGTAGATACAATAAGCATGCACTGTCGTAGCAACACTCTTGTTAGGTATAGCTGTGCTGCATGTTTTGGCATTAACGGTGCGAATGTCTGGAGTTCTGTAGAGCAAAAAAGAATCAAGCATACAGACTGCACTAGAGATAATGTTACGTTTGCAGGATGCATGGATTGTAGACAATACAGCATTGGCAATAGCCTCACTTGAAGCGGGGAGTCTTAGCAAGCCGTTACAGTGTTAAATCACTTGTACATTTGAGTAGTCCAACCTATTTGATTACATTTTTTCACTCAATATGCTCATCTATTTTGATAAAGCAACAAATTTTTTAGAAGACATGCGTAAAAATCCAAAGCAACTTGTTTTTTTTGGACATGCTGATCTTCTCTAAAAAGGTTATGATACAATAGTTATAATGAAGCTTTCAAGGAGATGAATGCATCACTTTATAACTCTTTTATTTATTTTAAGCACACTCGGTATTGCTGATGAAGCACATGATATTATGCAAAAGGTAGAGAATAATATTAGAGGGCAGAACATTTATATTAAGATGAGCATGAGTATCACTTCTAAGCATCACCAACGGACAATAAAGATGGAGTCATGGTCACAAGGAAGTAAAAAAAGCTTTGTCAAAGTTATCTACCCTCCAAAAGACAGAGGTATTACCTTTTTAAGTTTAGACAATCAAATGTGGCAGTATGTTCCCAAGATTGAACGTATTATTAAAATACCTCCTTCTATGATGCTTCAAAACTGGATGGGAAGTGATATTACTAATGATGACATGGTCAAACAAAGCTCTGCTCTGGACGATTATGAGCCACGAATTATTAGTAAAGAGGGAACTAAAGTTACTATAGAGCTAATACCTCATGATGATGCTCCTGTTATTTGGGGAAAAATTATTTCAATTATTGACACAGCAACCTATACCAATGTGCAAGATACTTTTTATGATGAAGATGATGAGAAAGTTCGAACGTTTTATTATGAAAAAGTTAAAAAATTCGATGATTATTACCTGCCAACTTATTGGAAAATTGAACCGAGTGACAAGAAAAAAAGTCATACGGAAATTATTTTAGAAGATGTTGTTTATGATGCAGAGATATCGGATCAATACTTTAGAAAAAGCGCACTAAAAAGGTTTTCACGCTAATGTTTGATTTAGCGCTCAAAAATATTCTTTTTTATAAGGGTCGTTCCATTACGACATTTATTCTTACCTTTATCTCAAGCATGCTTTTTATTGTCTATGTGTCTATGATGGATGGCTCTCATAAATCCATGCTTGAAAACTCACTTAAAATCTATACCGGGGCTATAGAAATTTATCATAAAGGGTATCGTGACATAGGAGGAAATGAATATCTTATTCAAGATGTCAAAGCTATTACTGAAAAATTATCACTTGTAAAAGGTATAGAAGCTTACACTGCGAGGTATGAAACTTATGGATTACTTTCAAGTAAAGATGACTCTGCAGCGTCAATGATTGCTGGCATTGAACCCGAAAAAGAGAAGCTTTTAAGCTCAATTTCTACCGCACTTAGAGAGGGTAGGTTTTTACATGTAAATTCAGGTAACTGTCTCTATATGGGTGCAGGATTAGTTAAAAAATTAAAGCTCAATATGGGTGATGAAGTGACATTTGTAGGGAGTGCAAGTGATGACTCTTTCGCAGCAGATATTTTTAAGTTCTGCGGGTCTTTTAAAACAGGTTCATTTGAGTTTGATTCTAGTGCTTCATTTATCAGTAGAGTATATTTTGATACATTGATGTATGCAAAAAATAAGGCTTCATATATAACAATCAAGATAGCCGATTTAGATGATGTAGATAGAGTCAATGCGAAAATTTTAAAAATTTTAAATGATGAAAACCTGGAGAGTCTCACCTGGAAAACATTGATGAAGACGATGGTTGAGGCGATGGAGGTTGATAGTATATTTGGCTATATTTCCCTTGCTCTATTTTTAGTAGTCATCTTTTTTGTAATTATGATTTACGGCTTTATTAATGTAAGTTCCCGTATCAAAGAGTTTGGAGTGTTACGATGCATAGGGATGTCGAAATCCAATATATTCTTACTTCTTTTTTATGAGATATTAATACTTTCATCTGCAGCAGTTATTTTAGCTGCACCAATAGCCGGCTACATTTGCTACTACTACAGCATTAATCCTATCGTGATTGAAGGGGTAGCTGAGCTATACAAAGATTATGGAATTGTGTCAGATGAGATACCATTTAATTTTAATATTTTTACAATCTCTTGGAATCTTGGTGTTATCTACATGCTGAATTTTTTAAGTCTCATCTATCCCTACATGTATATTAATTCGTTTAGACCAATAGAGGCGACACACCATGTTTAAACTCATCCTTAAAATGGCATGGAAAAATTCTTTTTTAAGACTCTCTCGCACACTGCTAGTCATCATTATGATTGCTGTGAGTATGAGTATGATGCTTGGTATTCAAGGTCTCTATGACGGAATGGTTGAGAATATGATCGATAAGAATAAAAGAAGTGATAGTGGAGATATTAGCATCTATGCCAAAGATTATAGAATTGATAAAGATTTGAAACATAGAATTAAAAATGCGTCTGAAATAAAAGAGGATATTGAAAAAACAGAGGGTGTTGAAGCAGTTGTTTTAAGAGTGAGAGCAGATGGTCTTATATCTACTGCTAGAAAATCATCTTTTGCTTCTATTTACGGTATCAATCTCGAAGATGAAGAGCGCTTCGGACAGTTTAGCGAGTTTTTAAAAGAGGGTGAAATTAATCTAAAAAAGCGAAGTGCCGTCATTGGAATTGAGCTGGCAAAAACACTCAAAGTTCGTATAGGTTCCAAAGTTATTTTTTCTACCCAAGATACTGCGGGTGAAATAAACTCCATAGCACTCAAGATTAGAGGTATCATTCAAACTACAAACATTGGACTTGATACGAGTGCAATATTTATAGATATCAAAAAAATGAATCAATTTTTAGGTATTACTTCAGGTGAAGCTATGCAGATAGCTATTAAAGGCGAGGATCCGGAACTGTATGATGTTCTGGTAGCTAAATACCAAAATCTGGATGTCAAGAGCTTTTTAGAGCTGCAGCCTATGATAAAACAGATGCAAGACATGATGGTCATATTTAACTCCATAACATTTCTCATCGTCATGACGGTTGTCTTTATTGGTATCTTAGGGGTTATGTATGTCTCTATTTTAGATAGGATTCGTGAATTTGGTATTGTTCTTGGCATTGGAATGCACTATAAGTATATTCGACAGCAGATATTTTTAGAGGCACTCTTTGTTGGAGTTGTCGGGTATCTCAGCGGAGCAGTTTTAGGACTGATGCTTTTAATGTATTTAAGAGATTATGGACTGGACTTGAGTGCTTTTTCGGATGCTTTGGAGATGTGGGGCTATGAAGCGGTACTGTATGGCACCATAAAAGTATCGTATTTTACGACAACATTTGCAGCAATCATAACAGCATCACTGCTGAGTGTTCTCATTCCACTTAGAAAAATCAAAAAACTAAACCCAATCGAAGTAATCAAGGCTGAGAAATGATAAAACTACATAATGTAAACAAGTATTTTTACAGAGGTGAACCAAGAGAAGTTCATGCTCTTAGAGATATCAACTTAACCATTGAAGATGGGGAGTTCTCACTGTTTAGCGGACCATCTGGATGCGGTAAAACAACATTATTAAATGCTATAGGTGCACTTGATAGTATTGATAGCGGTGAAATTCACTTTGATAACAAAGAGATAGGTGCATTAGACGAAGATGAACGCACAACATTACGACTTAATGAGCTTGGTTTTGTGTTTCAAGCCTATAATCTTGTGCCTGTTTTAAATGTTGAGGAGAATATAGGTTTTGTGATGAAACTACGAGGCTTTAGCAATGAAGAGATTAAAGAAAGAGTCCTTGAAGTCTCTTCAATGTTAGAAATAGATAATAAGCTCAAATCACTGCCAAATACATTAAGCGGCGGACAACAGCAACGCGTTGCAGTAGCTCGCGCGGTGGCAGCAAAACCTAAGGTAATCTTAGCCGATGAACCTACTGCAAACTTAGACTCTCTGAACTCAAAAAAGCTAATGGATATGATGCGAGAACTCAACGAGAAAGAAGGTGTCAGTATTTTGTTTGCTTCACACGATGACTATATTTTAGAAAATGTCAATAGAGTTATAAAACTTAATGATGGTGCCTTGGTTTAAAATGTTGATTAGATTGCTAATTGGATTGCTGGTTTCGATTGCTTCCATTTTGGCGGAGGTTCAATACACTGTTAGCAATACCAACTTCACAATCTCTCAAGGGTCACAATCTTTTGATGACACAAAACGCTATCTCTATAACTATAACAGACTGCGATTACGGCTTGATTATAACAATGAGAACTATTTTGCGACACTCATTGGTGATGGCGTCAACTACTATGGAGATGATTATGTCAATGCTAGTACTTTTGAATATCTAAAGCTCTTTCAAGCAGACACCCCGTTTAAAACCCAAAGCAGTTTTCATAACTATGATAATGGCACTGCTTATGCTAAATTATATCGGCTCTATGTAGGTTATGAAGATGAACTAAACCGTGTTGTATTGGGACTGCAAAACATTGTAATGGGAGTAGGGCGCATCTGGACACCTACGAATCTATTTAATCCTAAAAATAGTTATGCACTAGAACCTGATGAGGTCTTTGGAGTTCTCGCGCTTACCTACACAAGACATTTAAATGAGACGTCACAACTTACATTGGTAGCAAGTCAAAAAGAAGATAATACCTTTAAGTATGCTCTTAGATATAACGCGTTTATTGACTTTGCCGATATTGCCTTTAATGCGGTTCACTCCGATGAAAGCACGATGCTTGGCTATGAGATAGAGGGGAATTTAGCGGACAGCGGTATTGAGTTACGAAGTGAGGGAGCTTACATAGAAAATGAGAAAGAATTTTTTCAAGGAATTGTTGGAGCAGATTATGGCTTTGAAAACGGCTTAATCGCTGCAGTTGAAGGCTTTTATAGCTCAAAGACATTTAGCTATGAAGAGATGTTTTTAAATGTTGACTCTGAAGCAGTTTCAAATCTTGTTTATTCTCATTTTTACTTAGGTACAAGCCTCTCAAAGAGCTTTAACCTCTACTTAGACGGTTCAATTACATACATAGAGAGCTTTAATGATAAACAGTCACGATTTATTTCACCCTCACTAACGTACACGCTTAACGATTACAATACCTTCCAAATTGGTGCTATTATTTACAGTGGTACGAGTGAGAGTGAGTTTGGAATATTTGAAAATAGTTACTATTTTAGATATTCACTCTCTTTTTAAATAGCCAACTTAATGCCGACAGGACAGTGGTCTGAACCCATAATATCGTCGAGAATGTAGGCATCTTCGAGGTATTCACACAGATCATCAGAGATAAAAAAGTAGTCAATTCTCCAACCGACATTTTTAGCCCGTGCACCAAAACGGTAGCTCCACCAGCTGTAACGCTCTTCAATATCACCATGAACGTAGCGAAAGGTATCAACATAGCCGTTATCTACAAGCTTGTCCATCCATTCACACTCAATCGGCAGGAATCCTGAGGTTTTAGAATTAGACTTTGGATTTTTAAGATCAATTGCTTTGTGTGCCGTATTGACATCACCACAAATAATAATGGACTTCCCTTCATCTCTAAGATTATTACAGTGCTCTAAAAAATCGTCATAGAATTTTAGCTTATAGGCTAAACGTTCCTCATCTTTTTGACCATTAGGAAAATAGACACCCAAAAGGACAATATCATCATAGTGCTGCTCAACAATACGACCCTCATTAAGAGTATCAATAAATTTACATGTGGAAATAGAATCGGGTTCTCTGTTTGAGAAAGCCATCGTTCCGGAGTAACCTTTTCTCTCAGCACTGTTGACTTGAGTGTAAGGCATCTCATGAGTGAAAAGATTCTCAGGAATCTGGTCTGGTATCGCTTTTATCTCCTGAAGACATAAGATGTCAGGTTGATGTTCATCTATCCATTCAAAGGCATTTTTATTTGCCACAGCGCGTATTCCATTAACATTCCAAGAGATAATATTCATTGAGGTACCTAAAAAAGAGTTTCCCCAAAAAATGGGGAGAGGAGATTATACAAATGTAACGTCTGAGACGTGGTGTTTGAGACCCAATTCATCACTAGTACAGCCAAGTGCCAGACCCAACATCTGTTGCATGTGAAGCACCGGCATTTTAACATCACGACCAACTGCGTGAGAAGCGTGCTCATACTGCGTGTCAAGCTTCAAGTGACATAGCGGACATGGTGTTACCATCCAATCTGCATTTTGATCTATAGCGCCCATTAACGCTTTACCTGTTAAGCGCGCTGCTGTATGAGGTGATTGAAGTTCTGCGTGAAAACCACAACATTTATTCTTCTCCTCATAATCAACATTTGCACCGCCGCACGCAATAATGAGGTCATCAAGCGAAGTAGGGTTGTATGGATTATCACCACCGGCAAGCTCTGAAGGGCGAATATTGTGACAGCCGTAAAATGGTGCAATATTGAATTGGCTTAACGGTTTTACAACCATCTCTTTAATTTTGTCTAAACCGAAATCATCAATAATAGCATAGAGAAAATGGGTAATTTCTGACTCACCCTTATATTCTAAGCCTACTTCAGCAAGTTTTTCATTTACACGAGCTTTTAACTCTGAGTTGGTGTCAAGTCGATGTTTTGTCATAGCGGTATTGAGCTGGCAGGTATTGCAAATAGTCACCATCGTTAGACCGCGAGACTCAGCATAGCAGATGTTACGTGCATTTAACACTAACGATAAGAAGTCATCATAATCTTGCAGGTGGGAAGCTCCACAGCATGATGCTTCACTCAATTCAATAAGTTCAATTCCTAATTTCTCTGCAACTGCATAGGTTGACATGAGCTGCTCAGGCGTACTCTCTTTAGCAGTACATCCTGTAAAAAGTGCATATTTTAATTTTTCCACGTCAACACTCCTAAAATTTTACTGTTGATGAGATTTTTACAAGTTTTTTAATCTCATCAAGTTTATCTGATTTTGGCATATTCCAAGGTAAAACAATCTTACCTTTTTTAAACATTTTAATGGCAATCGGTACATGTTTTAACACACCAATATTTCCTTCAGAGTAGCGAACAAGTTCACCTTCGTCAAGAAGACCATGTTTCTTAATTGAGTGTGCAAAACCTACTGCATGGCGTACTGCGACATTGTTTGGTGCACGTCCATGCTCAAATGCCTGATTGTGCAGTTTTGTGATTTTCTCAATTGGGTTAACTTCTTTTGGACACACTTCAGCGCATTCAAAACATTTAACACAATCCCAAACACCTGCACCGGGTTGGTTGACAATATCAAGACGATCCAGAATTCCTTCATCACGCACGTCAGCATTAAATCGGTATGCACTGGCAAACGCAGCCGGACCAAAAAATTCATCATTCTCTTCAATGGCAGGACATGAGTAGTGACACAAACCACATTGAATACACAAGTCTGCTTCTAATAGTTCTTCTGCTTGTTCCGGTGTTACAAGAGATTCGCTTTTAGGGTTCTCATCAATATCGCTAATTAAGTATGGCTTAACTGCTTCATGTTTTGTCCAGAAATCTTCTTTATCGACAATCATATCTTTAACAGCACGCTTTATGCTTACCGGATCAATTGTCAACTCGGTTCCAAACAGCTTGATGATGTCATTCATACGCTCTTTACATGCAAGAACACCTTTGCCGTTAACTTTAACGGCACATGCCCCACAAAT
>VAPK010497899.1_pt1 | contig 13448 bp, 10 predicted proteins | sample 3395031 | NCBI WGS metagenome assembly VAPK01 (sample SAMN08290443, study PRJNA428436) | hydrothermal vent metagenome | isolation source: Deep-sea hydrothermal vent chimney 1 | place: Pacific Ocean: Juan De Fuca Ridge | reverse complement strand
GATTAATTTAGGATTAATAAATCCTATCCGCTACGGATATTATATGGGAAATTATAACCGAATGCGTTAGCGGCACAATATGTCTGCTTGAACGCGGTTATTTTTTGCACGAATGTAGTTAAAAAAAAAAGGACGCATAAAATAGAGGAGGAGGAAATATGCGTCCTAAAATGTTCGGCAACAGAATGGATCTGTATTAGATATAACCATAATTACAAAGGGGAGAAGTAATTCGATTGGTCTCTAATAATTAACGTCAATTCGACTGAAAGAATATTATTTATATTCCCGAATAACCCACCCCACTGCCGAATTGTTATTCTACAGATCTTATTTATAAATAAAAATAGATTTATAATATGATTTACATAGATTTTTATCTATGCTTTAATTCAGTATGAAAAACGTCACATTTCGCCAACTGCAGGTATTTGAATCCATCGCCCGAAATCGTAGTTTTACATTGGCGGCAGAAGAACTTTTTTTAACCCAGCCCACGGTTTCCATGCAGACTAAAAAGCTTGCTGACACTATCGGCTTGCCACTTTTCGAGCACATTGGAAAACGCATATTTCTAACAGATGCTGGTAACGAACTGCTGAGGGTATCACGGGATATTTCTGACACATTCTCCCGCTTCAGTATGAAAATTTCGGACCTGAAGGGAATCAAACAAGGCAATTTAAGAATATCGAGCGTCACCACCGCGGAATATCTGGCGCCCAGAATTCTTGGTAATTTTTGTCAACAATACCCGGGCATCAAAGTATTTCTGGAAATTACTAACCGCGAACGCGTACTGCAACGAATTGAAGATAACCAAGACGACCTCTATATCGTAAGCCAGCCTCCCGACCATATGGAACTAAATATCACTCCCTTTTTGCATAACCCGCTCGTTGTACTGGCGCCAGCCGACCACCCGCTGGCTGCAAAAAAGAATATTCCTATTGAAGAGCTCGCCAGGGAGAAATTTGTTATGCGCGAACCCGGTGCCGGTACCGGCGTCGCGTTGACAAAACTAAAACAGCAAACTGGCGTAGATTTTGAAATCCGTATGGAACTTGGCAGTAACGAAGCAATCAAGCAAGCTGTCCGAAGTGGGCTGGGGCTTTCTATATTGTCAATATACGCACTTACCCACGAATTGCAGGCAGGAGAACTCGTTGTTTTAGACGTGCAACACTTTCCGTTAGAGTACCGCTGGTTTATCGTTTACCCCAACGGAAAACAACTCTCGCTTGTGGCTCAACGATTTTATAATTTCCTGCTCGAAGAAGGCATCCAGCTTATTTGAAAATATTTATACAGTGGCGCCGCCAACGTGCGCTGCTCAAAACCAGTCATGCAGCAATTTTTCACGATAGTTAGATGCCTGTCTCAATTTAACCTAAATAAATCAGTTGAAACATAAAATTTTAGCTACGGTATCAATGAATTACTATATGAAATCAAATCATCCAAGATAGCCGATATTTTTTCTGTTTGTGGTTGCGCATTTTTCATCTCCTGTATTTTTTTAATGTATTCATCAAGCGTAATACTGGAGCCGCCGTCAGGACTGGTTAATCGCTTTAAACGATATGATTCCCATCGTGATTTTTCATCGTCCGTTAACGTTTCATAGTAATTTCTGGCGCGGTATCTAAAAAGCATTTCCGGTATTCTTTCATCTGCAAATTTCTCACTGTATTCAACCAGGTTTTGCGGCTTTTCAAAACGAATCGCTTCCATCTTGGCTTTGTCTTGCGCACTGAAAAAACCGCCAGAATACAAACTGTGATCAGGGTCGTGACTGATTTCGAATACCTTATTACTAAAAACAGCTTGAATTTTCCGAACCAGCCTTTTATCTATCGCCAATGATTTAAGGTGGTTCAGTGTAACAGTAAGATCAATTTTTAGGCGTTTTGCCGCGTTGCCGTCCATCGTATTCAACGGCACAACCACGGGGCACTTATTTATATGTATTGTCTTTAACGGTATTCTTTCGATTCCCTCTGACATATCAGCAGCAGGCGTAAATACTCTGTTAGCAATTTCCTCTTTACTTAACGTTTGCAAAGGTGCGGGATCGCTGCGTAAATCGAACACGATAATTGCATTCTTGTTTGTTGGGTGTGGAGCGATGGGCACAACCGCCGCTGTCCAGGTATAATCAGAAGAATACATACCAGAGACGTGTATAACGGGTGTTTTTTTACTTGGATCCAGCAACGCGGCAATTTTACGCTTATTGCGATGACTGTAAACATAATCAAATAATTTAGGTTGCTTGCTTTTGATTAATCTCGCTATTTCAATCGTGGCGTACACATCTGATAACGCATCATGCGCTGATTCATGCAAAATCCCATTCGCAATGGTCAGATCTTCCAGTTTATTGCTTGGTTTTCCTGCGACTGGCCCTGCGGCAACTGTCCCTTGAGTCGCTCTTTCAGAAACTTTTTCAGAATAGTAGGGCCAATTAATCCCTTCAGGGCGCAAAGCACGTGTGAGTCGCACAACATCAATGATATCCCAGCGCGAACAACCATTTTGCCATTCTCTTGCATAAGGATCGAAAAAATTTCTATACAGCGTATAGCGAGTGAACTCGTCATCGAAGCGAATACTATTATAACCAACCACACAGGTACCGGGTTGCGAAAATGCCCGGTGAACCTGGTCTATAAATTCAGCCTCTACAACACCTTTTTGCAACGCTATCTGTGGTGTAATACCGGTGACAACGCAAGATTCCGGTTGCGGCAACATATCATTTGCTGGTTTACAATAAATTGTGAGTGGATCATCTATGATATTCAGATCTTCGTCTGTGCGAACACCCGCAAATTGAACAATACGATCCTTCTTCGGGTCAAGGCCAAAGGTTTCGTAATCGTGCCAGTATAGTGTATTTTTAGTTTGAATCAGCTTCCCTTCCCGTTGTTGCTTCCGAATGTTAAGCCTTGGGGTGTCATCTGCAGTTTATTCTACAAACTATCTGTTATTCAGTTTGTTATTCAGTTCTTTTTTGCCACCTTTTTGCTGGCTTTCTTTTTTGCTTTCTTTTGCACCTTTTTTTGTGCGGTAGTTTTTGCTACTTTTTTTGTAGCGGTCTTTTTCTTGGCCTTCGCTTTCTTTTTTACTGTTGCTACTTTTTTGCTAACCTTCCATTTTTTATCAATATAGTGTGCTGTCCAGCCGCTCGCTTTACCGTCCACTTCGGACATGATGTACTGTTCTTTGTTTTTACGACTATACCTTATTATTGCAGGATTTCCATCATCGTCTTTTACTGGCGCTTCGCATAAATAATCGAACTTGGGGTCAAGCTCACTGCGGTGCCGAAGAAGATCCTTGACTTGAGGTGCTTTTGTTTCACGTGATTTAGGAAACGCACTGGACGCCAAAAAAATCCCCGCAAGCCCATCTCTTAAAATAAAATAGCCTTCTGTCTTTTCACAAGGTAGCTCTTCCATATGGATCGGGTCTGCCTTAGGTGGCGCTACTTCACCGTTACGCATTAATTTGCGCGTATTTTTGCATTCCTCGTTAGTACACCCGAAATATTTGCCAAATCGACCAGATTTGAGCTGCATATCAGCACCACACTTGTCGCAATCGACAATAGGCCCCTCATATCCTTTTATATGAAATTTTCCTTGTTCTACTTCAAACCCAGGACAATCTGGGTTGTTACTGCAGATATGAAGTTTTCGGTCTTCATCGATTAAATAATCATACATTGCAGAACTGCAAATTGGACAGCGACGTTTTTCCAATAAAGCTTTCGCCTCTTGTTCACCGTCACCCTCGGCCGACACAGACTCTTCGCCCGGAATCAGGTTGATTGTTGATTTACAACGCTCTTTCGGCGGCAAATTATAACCTGAACAACCAAGAAAAACACCTGTAGAACCAACCCGAATCATCATATGCCGATTACACGTTGGGCAGGAAATATCTGTGTCTGTTGGGTCATTATTTCGCATGCCCTTGATATCTTTTCCCGCGACCTTTAACTGCTTCTTGAATCCGCTGTAAAATTTATCCAGCACATCGGTCCATTCACTCTTACCCTCAGCAACAGCATCCAGCTTTTTCTCCATGCCCGCAGTAAAACCATAATCCATTAAATCACCAAAGCACTCGGTCAATCTGTCTGTCACAATGGCACCAATTTTTTCGGCGAAGAAACGACGGCCAACAGTGGAAACATAACCGCGATCCTGGATTGTCGAAATAATACTGGCGTAAGTTGATGGACGGCCAATTCCCTGTTTTTCCAGTTCCTTTACCAAACTCGCTTCAGTAAAGCGTGGCGGTGGCTTGGTAAAATGTTGCGAAGGAATTAATTTTTCTAAATCCAAAATATCATTTTCGCTCACTTCAGGAAGGATAATGTCATCTTCGCCCTTACCACTTGGTTTAATTACCTTGGTCCAACCATCAAAAAGCAATGTGCGACCTTTTGCCCGTAACTCATATTTATCCGCGTGCACAGTTAACGTTGTTGAATCGTATTTGGCGGGCGGCATTTGGCAAGCAACAAATTGCCGCCAAATCATTTCATATAAACGCACCGCGTCTTCGTCCATTTTTAATAAATCTGTCTTCATCACAGTTACATCAGACGGTCTAACCGCTTCATGTGCTTCCTGCGCACCTTCACCACTGGCGTATAAAATAGGTTTTTCAGGAAGATATTTTTTACCGTATTTATTTGCAATATAGTCCCGACACGTATCGACAGCATCTTTACTTAAGTTGGTTGAGTCAGTTCGCATATAAGTGATGTAGCCTGCCTCATACAACCTCTGCGCCATCATCATGGTTTTTTTGACACCAAAATTTAAACGCGTACTAGCTGCCTGTTGCAATGTAGAGGTGATAAATGGCGCTTTCGGCTTACTTGTGGACGGCCTGGTTTCGCGTTTGAAAACTTTAAACTCGGCCTTTTGCAGCGTGCTTAAAGCGGCGTCGGTTTGTTCTTTGGAATTTGGGCGAAAATTTTCGTTATCAAATTTAGCAACGTGTGTTGTCAGCTTGCCACCCTTGGGGGTGTTCAGGTCAGCAACGACTTCCCAATATTCTTCAGGATCAAATGCATAAATCTCTCTTTCACGTTCAACGATCAGCTTTACGGCTACAGACTGCACACGCCCTGCTGATAATCCACGCGCTACTTTTTTCCATAACAAGGGGGACAACATGAAACCCACCACCCGATCAAGGAATCGGCGGGTTTGTTGTGCATGTACGCGATGCAAATCAATTTTAGAGGGATGATCAAACGCTTCTTTGATCGCACTACGCGTAATTTCATTGAATACAACCCGCTTATAATCTGTTTTTTTACCGCCGATGGCTTCTCGCAAATGCCATGCAATCGCTTCCCCTTCACGATCAAGGTCAGTTGCCAAATATATAGTGTCAACTTTTTCAGCCAGTTGTTGTAATTCCTTAATCACTTTCTCTTTACCGGGCATAATTTCATAGGTCGCTTTCCATCCTTGTTCAGGATTTATGCCCATGCGCTTAATCAACGCTAACTGCGCCCTTTCTTCCCTGCGCGCTTCACGCTCCTTTTCGGGTAATTTGCGCGCCGCCGCCGCTAATTTAGCTCTCTCGGACGGCGTCATTGAAGATTTTGCGGCCGCACTGCCACTTGTCGGCAGATCACGTATGTGCCCAACACTGGATTTGACGATGTAATCTTTACCTAAATATTTATTGATTGTTCTGGCTTTTGCCGGAGACTCAACAATAACAAGAGATTTACCCATATAAATTACGCTTATTTTTCACTGCCTATTTAAAACCTAGCAACCCGCCCACGGAAACACCCCATTTATAGAAATAAAGTCTATTACTACTTTCTGTCAAGCAAACAAAACACACGATGTGCAAATTTCGTCTCACTTGACTAAAAACGCAGCAAAAAAAGCCAGTGTAATACCCGCAAGCTTATCATCTGAACCATTTATCGGGGGAAAGTTTAAAATATTGAATTGTTTTTTATACTAACTTCATAAATTAGACCCAATAATACCCGGACTTTCAGAAATATTTACATGAATCGCTATGTTAAAGATCTAAATAAACACTGACTTTCAGACGATTCGAAATATAGTCACCCAGTTTGACCGTTTGTAAGTAGTTGATTATTTATGCCCACAGAATAATGACACATTAACCCAAATTCTGCACCATTGGCGACAACGAAACTGCACAGCACGACTAATAAACGCGCTTTGTATGATTGTTATCCAGATATTTTGGGAGTTTAGGGCTCACTGTGACTTAATAACTTAACGTAACCAGTGAAGCAATAAAATCGCCACCCCACAAGGGCCTCTTAAGAATAGTGGTAACTAACATAAATATGATATCCCAAAAACGCGAGTAAAGTCGTAACAAGCGATACATGCACAATAGTCCATAAACAACTCAAGAGCGTGCAGTCTCATTGGAAAATAGTAATTCCAAATCAGCATCGTCAGTAGAATATGATCTTGTTAATTTTCCAATTCGTTTTTTGACTTTCATCCTGCTTGTCGTGACATGTGACACACGGCTTATTGATAAAATAAAATTATAAATAATTCAAGCGAATGATTTCTATGAAATAATCACTCAAAATATTGTGAAAAATTCCCGCGCCGTGATGAATACTCTGTAATGATAAAAACTGGAGGATGAATAAAAGAGGTGCGAGTATTTGAGGTGGAATACTGGGGAGATAGGTAGCCGCTGCTAAGTTTTTGACCCGTGTTTTGGGCAGGAGAGTAATAAATAGCGGCCTAAATTATTCAGTTATCTAAAATCCAATCTATTATTCTATTTACTTGCACCTCAACAACTTGCGGCTCATCTAATGCATTAGAAAGCAGCATACAACCACTCAACGAAGCAATAAATTGCTGGCCTGACTCGACAGCGTCTTGTTTGCCCATTAGCTGAAATTGTGCTGTTACCCATTGCAACTGATATTTAAGCACCGAGTCCACTTTTTCAGACAGCAGATTTCTCTTTTTATCAAGTTCCTGACACAAACTCGCAATCGGACAACCGTATTTTGCGGCGACTTCTTTGGTATTTTTAGCGTAATTAAGAAACAGGATTAAACGCACACGAGGATCTGAATCCGCTTCTTCAAAACGTTGCATCATCTGTTTGATACAAGCATCGTGTTCAGAAATCACCGCCGATGCAATATCTTCCTTGGTCTTAAAATAATAATAAACATTACCTAAAGGTACACCTGAAACATGTGCAATATCCGCCAGACTGGTTTGGTTGAATCCTTGTCTATGGATCAGCGTTTTGGCTGCACCGACTAAACGTTCTTTTTTATCGCTGGTTCGCGGCATATATTTATAATTTACTGAAAGAGTTAACTTATTACATTTATTTATATAAATTACTTGCTATCTTGCAAAAATTTTAAATAATGTTTTAAAATACATTAGAAACTGTAATGTATAACTATACCTTATCCGTGCTTAGCTACGCTATAGGTTTTGTTACAATAAACAGGCATTATCGCAATTTTATCTCACGTTTTTAAAACTCAGATTTGGTTTATACAATCAATACAAGCAAACTTGACCTCGTTGTTATAGCTTTATATCCTCTGTGAAAATCGTGGGCACAGTGATTGGACACCGATGCAGGACACTACCCTATACATTTATCCTAAATTAGGTTAAACAGTCGTGCGCAGAGGTCACACCCTCTACCTGATTTATTTTTTATACGTTTGCACATTGGGAGAAAATTATGGTTATCCTGGAAACAACGCTTGGCAAAATTACGATAAAAACAAATCCTGACAAAGCACCGATTTCAGTAGAGAATTTCCTCAAATATATCGATGATGGTTTTTTCGACGGCACTATTTTTCATCGTGTCATCCCCGGCTTCATGGTGCAAGGCGGCGGATTTAACACCGAAATGGAAAATAAGCCCACCGCGGCGCCAATTAAAAACGAAGCGAAAAATGGACTGAAAAACAATCGCGCCACACTATCAATGGCACGTACTTCAGAAGTTGACAGCGCAACATCTCAGTTTTTTATTAACCTCTCTAACAATGAATTCCTTGACCATGGTGATCGTGATTTTGGATACGCGGTATTTGCAGAAGTGATAGATGGAATGGATGTCGTCGATAAAATGGCCACTGCGGCCACAGGCAGCAAGGCAGGCCACCAGGATGTCCCGGTTGAGCCCATCGTTATTATTTCTGCTAAAAGAAAGGACGCCTAACCCTGGTAGTCGGCTATTCCTGGATTGCCTTTTATATTCTTTAATTTAGGTGTATTTACTTTCTTGATTGAAATAGTCTTTTTGAGTCGCAGATAGTCCGCCACAACATCCCATATGGGTCGTCCTGAGGAAATTTCATTGACCGAAGCCCAACCCGCAACCTGGTATTTTTTATTGGGCTGTATCGTTTTACCGTTATCAAGCGTCATCGCAGATATTCGTTTGCCAATACTTTGCGTTGGGTCACAGACGTAGTCCATGCCGCCAACACGTACCATATCACCGCCTTGCTGCCTATACGGATCTTTGTTAAACAAATTGTCCGCCACATCTTCCAATACTTCCTTTATCTGTTTACCTGTCATTTCACGCTTGCTTGTTTCAGGATAGGTGATGGCCGTTTGGTCCATCACATGCTCCATAGTGATTTGCTCTCCTGGCAATATTGTCGTTCCCCATCGAAACCCGGGGGAAAATGCAATCTCAGAATCACTTTCTTGCCGCAACGCATCACATATCAATTGATCAAACGTACCGTTAAAATTACCTCTACGATAAAGCAGGTCGTCTGTTACAGCCAATTTTTCATTTAATTTAGAAGCAAATGGCGCCCTTACTTTTTTAATATACGCCGACATCTCTTTATCAGCACCAATTAAATTAGAAAAAATGGGTAACAATTTATAGCGGTAATCTACAACACGATTACTTTTGACCTTGAAATCCAATACAGCAAGAAATTTCCCATTGGAACCCGCATTGGTTACCAGAGTTTTTCCTTTTGAATTACGAACAATAACCGGTTTTGGCACGCCATCATGTGTATGACCACCCATTATTGCATCTATATCGGTTACCTTGGACGCCATTTTGATATCTACATCCATGCCGTTGTGAGAGAGAAGCACCACAATAGCCGGTTTTTCTTTATCACGTATCTCATCGACCAATACTTGCAACTCAGCATCTTTGATGCCAAACGTCCAGTTGGGTATAAATCGCCTGGGATTGGCGATAGGCGTATAAGGGAAACTCTGACCTATAATGGCCATTTTCACGCCACCCACGTTTTTAATCGTATAGGGTTTAAATGCGTGGCCGGTGTCCTCATCAAAAACGGGGACACCCTCAAAAATCGCTTCATCTTTTACTGAAATGTTTTGTGCAAGAAACTCGCCTTTAAATTCCTTTATGTTTTTTAATATCTCACTGTCCTGATAGGTGAACTCCCAATGGCCTGTCATGCAATCGACACCCAAAAGATTTGTGGCCCCAACCATATCTTTTCCTTTGGTCCAATATGCCGTACCCGACCCTTGCCAGGTATCACCCCCATCAAGCAATATTGTATTCTTGCTGCCTTGTTCATTGCGAAGGTGCTTAACCAATGTCGCCAAGTGAGCAAACCCCCCCACCTTGCCATATTTTTTTGCGGCTTTTACAAACTGCAGATAGGTATAACCATGCGCATCCAGAGTAGAGGATGGGATATCAAAGAAATCAAGCAAGTGCTTGCCAACCAGATGAGGCGGTACACCGTGTGCCTGGTTCAAACCAATATTTACATTCGGTTCACGAAAATAAACCGGCAACAATTGTGCATGGCAATCGGTAAAGTGTAATACACGTGCATGACCAAATTTTGGAATATCATAAATATTTTTTGGGGATCGACTTGCGGCAAAAACCGATTGCGGCAACATGTTAGCCGCACTGGCCATCGTTAATAACTGGACAAACTGTCTTCTGGAAATTGTCATGCAATACTTCCCCACAAAAGTTTTTTCATCATTAAAACACCTTAAGCATAATATGGTCTACTATTAACCACATGCAGCGCGAGCAATTATACCCCACTACCGGACGCTTATAAAAATACCAGTCATTATAGAAAGTACTGAAATAAATAACTAATAAAAGTACCTTTTACCGCTATCAACAAGATTACAGATTATTTATTCCACGACGCAAACGTGCACATCTGGCTATTTGGTACTCCATTACCTGGCGGAAGGTCAAAAGAAAGACAAAGCCGTGCAGACAAAAAGGTTTTGTCCGAACTGAGTATAGTCGTAATATCCCCAAACTTGGTGCTATCATCCGGATTCGCCCAGTTGCCGGTATAAACACCTTTGATATTAGAAAGACTTAGGCTGCCATCAAAACGGCCACCTGTAACAGACGCCGCATTATCTGAGCCAACAAACGTTAATGCATCCAGGTCCACAGTAACTTGAGAATTAACATTGTTTACCACACTCATGGTGCCATTTCTCACATTGACACTGAATCCCGACCAGTTGCCTGCGATATCATTATCAACAAAAACAAGCAATGGATCATCGGCAGCACCTTTTTGCATGACACCAAATCTGAATTTATCATCTAAGAATGTATAGTGTAATGATGTTGTATCTACATACAAACCACCCAGCGTAGTTGTTGGGTCACTCAAATCATAAGTAAATACGTTTTTTGTCTTGGCAACTATCGATCCAACCAAATTTTGATCCGCCATCACCGTCAAATCCTGATCTTCCCTTAAAATCTGAGTAATCTTTCCATCAAGGATGACAAAACTGATTTTGTTTATGCCGTCAGCGCCACTATTGTTAACATCTTGCTCCACACCAAACCATGTTCCATTTAGTATTCCTACATTTACACTTTCATCGTCATGTAGACATCCTGAAATAAAAAAAGCAACCGTGATGACTACAAATATGATGATGGGGGCTTGTTTTGTAAATGGTCTTGTAAGCGGTTTAGAAAACCGCTTCGAAAACAATATTGAATACTTTTTGAAATAATTTGTTTTTTTCATTTCTTCACTTCCATATTTACAGCAGTAAAAGGCAATAACAATAGCAAAAAACCCCTGTTAAATAGGGATCAGCGTCCTCAATAATGGCTCTACTTTTTTCTAAAACAGCTCTATTTCACTTTCTGAATTTGATTCCCGCAATCCTGCCCGCAGAGACTTCAATACGTCTTCGACACTTTTTCCTTTCAAAATATCATCAAACGCCTGCCTATCCTCAGCGATAGTGAATTTTGATTTTATATCATTTTGTAATCCATTCCATTGATTTGGATTAAAAATTCGTTCAGGATCTGATACCAAATCACCTAACGCCGACATGCTATTGGACACATGTTCAAAACGTTGTGTTAATTTGTCGTAAAACTGAAAAGCAACAATTGCAGCCTGCATTTTTTCGTTAATTGCATCGCATTTCGCCATTACTTTCTCTTTTACTGCCTGGTCACTGATAAGTGCAATATCGTCGGATATTGCGCTGGTATTTTTAACCATATCTGTAAATGATTCTGTTAACGCGTTAACAGAATCATCACCGTCGCGGAGGCCTTGTTGTATAAATGAAACTGCGAAATGCAACATTAATACCGTTTCTCTCACCTGACTCCAGTCTAGATCAGCTAATGCTGATACAGATGTTTGAGGTACTTGTTTATTCATCTGAATAATCTCCGTTAACGCCATGAAATACGCAAAATAGTAAAACCCTGGGGTTCTGATACTCTTATTACGGAATATAATTACAAAACTTGACCGACCTAACCGGTAATAAGTTAAGACAGCTATGAAATATGCCGATATCTACTTATAGATATCTACTTATAACGGTGTCATACATACCAGCGCTGAACTTTTAATTGGAAATAATGCGCTTAAAATTAGATAAATCAGTAATTAATCTATATTTTCCATATAGCCAAGAGGACTCATGGTTTACTTTAAAAAGCGCGTTATCCCACTCTTACTGGTATTTAGTTTTGTAGTGACAGGTGCCATTACAACAAGTTGGGCTGACGTCTTCTCAATACCCAACCCCCCAAATTCAGCCGAAGGCGTATTACGTCCTAAACGTGGAATGACGATGAATGAAGTACTAAGCGAATTTGGCGAACCAAACGAGGAAAAATCGCCGGTAGGAAACCCACCCATTACCAGATGGATATACAGTGATTTTACCGTTAACTTTGAAAACAAATGGGTAATTCACTCTTCTGCAGTACGAAAAAAATAGCTAAAGCTAAAAAAGACTCTAAATAATTATTTAAACGCTTTTTTTACACAGGTATCACGCACCAGGCGCGTGTTGTCAATTAGTTCCTTATCCTCCCCTACAAGGTTAAGCATTAAACGTAAAATAAATATCGAATCTGTGTTTTTTTGATTTCATCTCAACTGAGGGTCGCATATCATTCAGCCAGTTTGCATAGTCAGGGCGCTTCACTACGACTCTGTTTTTGGCTTTTTCCAGCGCAATCGGCAACAATTTTTTGGCATCAGAATCTTTTCCTATAATGTCTCTAAATACACGCATCTCTTTTTTTACTAATGCGGTATTATTTTTTTTAGGAAACATAGGATCTAGAAAAATAACATCAGGTAACTGATTTTCTTTCAAGCTGCGCATATAATTAATCGCATCAGCATGTATCAGATGAATATTATCGTGTACCAATTTGCCAATCTCAGTATGTCTTTCTGCGCGTCTAATACCGTCTTCCAATAACGCTGCAATAACAGACGACCTCTCTACCAATGTTACCTGGCTACCCAAATACGCAAATACAAATGCATCTTGCGCAAACCCTGCGGTTGCATCCAGAATACTGGGGGTATTGCCTTTTTTTATACCGACCGCTTTAACAATAAGCTGGTTTCTTCCACCGCCGTATTTACGACGATACTGCGTTTTACCAGTGGCAAAATCCACAAAAACCGGGCCATGCGTAGAATCACAACTGCGCAATTCTAATCGCTCGGCTGACAGATAAAGTGTGTATCTGGCGTCAAGTGATTCGGCACTGCCATAGCCCAACCCCCAACGATTCGCTAACTGGATTGCGCTGTCTTGTAAACCCTGTTGATACGCAATCCCTATATTACTATTAGTCATATATATATTAATATTTATTCTTTTACAACATAACCAGTCATTACTATTATTATCCCTGCCACACCCATTCCACCCCTCGTGGCACTTCAGGCTACTTTGCTATGCCAAGTAGCCTTTTTTATATTCTTTTTAGTTATATGTATATGTTGATGTGTTCTTTTACATCATATAACACGATCATTATAGTTAGCCTGACTATTTTATTTACCCCACTAGTGGTAATACAGGCCGTAAACCCCTCATGTTTACGGCCATTTTTTT
>VAPK010516036.1_pt1 | contig 13461 bp, 10 predicted proteins | sample 3395031 | NCBI WGS metagenome assembly VAPK01 (sample SAMN08290443, study PRJNA428436) | hydrothermal vent metagenome | isolation source: Deep-sea hydrothermal vent chimney 1 | place: Pacific Ocean: Juan De Fuca Ridge | reverse complement strand
GCGATGCGTGAGGCCGCATTGCCGAGAAGAAGCATGTCGTTAGTGGAAAACAACTCCAACGCTTCCTCAGTACAAATTCTTTCCCCGTCCAGGGCTTTTTTCAGGATCGTTGCAATCATGGATCAGTGGTCGCAGTGGATTTCCAGATGATTGTGATCGGGGTCGTTGAAGTAAATCGATTCCCCATCGCCGCGTTTTACCGGGCCTTGGTCGATGGTGACATTGTGCTTTTTCAACTCATCAACAACGGCTGGAAATTGGTCGCGGTGAACTTTGAAAGCCAGATGCAGGTATCCGGTTTCACTCAACAGGTCCATCGCTGATTTTACTTCCAGATCGGGGGCTTCAAACAAGGCGATCGCGGAGTTTCCCGTGTCCAGCATCAGATGATTCAACCCTTTGGTGAACCGGTGCGTGACTTTGAACCCCAGAACCTCGGTGTAAAACCGTTCCGCCCGGTCCAGGTCTTTTACATTCAAAGCGATGTGGTGTATTCCGTCTAGTTTCATGGCTTGTCGTTGTGTCGAGCGTCGGGTCTCCTAGAGGGTGCCGTCGCCTGCGCCCATTCCAGGCTGGTTGATACCGTCGATTCCCGTATCGCCCAAAGGTTCCTCATCGGTCAGGACGAAGATGTGATGCCCGAACCGGGTCTTTACCGGACCCTGGACTTTCTTTATCGGCGCGTTCATGGCGGCCTCGTATAATTCGGGAGCGCTGGTGTGCACTTCCAGAGGGCCCAGGTCGCCGCCTTGATTCCGGGACGAGCAGGCGCTGTATTTCTTCGCCATTTTCTTGAACGCTTTCATCATCTGATCGTAATCGTCGTAAGATTGCAAGTGTTCGATGAGGACGTCGGCAATGTCTACGGTGGTTAACACAATATGGCTGATTACGACGGCACGTATTGGAGGCATGGGGATTTTTTTTAATTGCCAATTTTCGAGCCAGCGTTTGTGGACGAAAACCGGATTAATATAAGTTGCTGTGAGATAAAATTGTAGCGGTTTCTAGGAAATATACAAGAAATAAGGGCGACGCGAGCTAAAAACGCGCCTGGCAGAAATTGGACGCCATTCTTACGGTGGGGGTTTAACAGGCCGGATGGGAACTCAAACGCCTTTGGTTTTATCGGCATAGTGATCCTCAATCGCCGTGATCAGAGCGTCGACCGTGTACTCCTTCGGGACGATCGTGATCTTCAAACCATTCTCCCTGGCTGTGTTGGCGGTGATGGGCCCGATGCAGGCGAAGGTGACGCGATCGAGAAGAGGGCGCAATTCCGGACCGGTCTGCTCAAGGAAATTGGTCACGGTGGATGATGAGGTGAAGGTGATGACATCGATGCCGCCGTCTCGCAATCGTTGGGCCAGATCTTCGTTCTTCCTGGTCGGTGGCAGAGTCTGGTAAGCAGGAACCACATCCACCTGGGCTCCCATGGCACGCAGTTGATCGGGCAGAATTTCCCGCGCCACCAATGCGCGTGGAATCAGGAATTTTTTCCCCGTCACGTGTTCCCGGCCAAGACTTTCGATCAGCGATTCCGCCACGAAATTTTCAGGCACGCAATCCACCTGCATGCCAAAGTCCAGAACCGCTTTTTCAGTTTTGGGGCCGATGGTGTAAATACGGACTCCTTTCAAATTGCGGATATCCTGACCCGTTGCTTTCAGTCTTCGCATGAAGAAATGGACGCCGTTGACACTGGTGAAAATCAAGCCGTAATATTCAGGCAGACAGGTGAGCGCGTGGTCGAGAGGCGACCAATCCTCAGGCGGCACGGTTTGAATGACCGGGAAGGAAACGGGCTCGGCACCTTTTTCCTGTAACTGGCGGATCATGGAATCTGCCTGATTTTCGGCGCGGGTGACCACCACCGCTTTGCCAAATAAGGGCAGGGTTTCATACCATTCGATGAGGGGTTTCATGTTGACCACCTCCCCGATAATGGTCAAAGCGGGAGGGGCGATATTTTCTTTCATCGCGATGTCGACGATGGTTTTCAAGGTTCCCGTCCAGGTTTTTTGGCGGGCGGTGGTTCCCCACTGAATCACCGCGATGGGTGTGTCGGGGGCCTTGCCAAAGTGCATTAATTTCTCGCAGATTTGCGGGAGCTTGCGTGCGCCCATGAGAAAGACCAGTGTTCCCGAACGACTGGCGATTTTTTCCCAGTCGATGTGAATGTCCTGCTGATTTTTTTCATTGCTTCCGGTGATGATGGAAACGGTGGAAGAAATATCCCGATGGGTCAGGGGAATGCCGGCATAGGCCGCGACCCCGACGGGAGATGTCACCCCCGGAACCACGGAAAATGCGATCCCGGCTTTGTTCAACGCCAGGGCTTCTTCACCGCCGCGACCAAAAATAAAAGGATCACCTCCTTTGAGGCGGACCACAGTTTTTCCCTGTCTGGCTTTGCTGATGAGAATTTCGTTGATTGCTTCCTGCCCAAGGCTGGCATGGCCCGCCTTTTTGCCGGCATAAATGGTTTCGGCATTGGCATCGGCGAAGCGCATCATGTTCCAGTTGACCAAATGGTCGTAGACGATGACATCGGCCCGTTCCAGCCATTCTTTGCCTCTTAAAGTCAAGAGGCCTTCATCGCCGGGACCAGCGCCCACTAAAATGACACGGCCTTGTTTGGAGGAAGAATCAGTCATGGTGAGTGTGGATGAAGTTTGAAAGGGTGGCAAAATCTTCCAGAGACAATGTTTCTCCCCGGCGGGAAAGGTCGATCCCCGCCAGATGCGTGTGATTGTGTTCCTGCTGAAATTGATGTTGCCAGTCTTTTAAATTATTTTTCAACATTTTTCGTTTATGTAAAAACGCCGCGTTGACGACTTTAAAAAAAGTTTTCTGATCTTTCACCTGAACTTTCGGGCTTGCCAATGGCGTCAGCTTGACTAGAGAGGAATCGATTTTGGGCGGTGGTGAAAACTCCGTTTTATCAATTTCCATCAGTCGTTCCACCTGGCAATGGAATTGAATGTATACCGTAAGAGAACCGTATTCTTTTTGTCCGGGCTTTGCCACCAGACGGTCAACCACTTCTTTCTGCATCATCACCGTCATGTCGGTGACGTGAGCCCGGTAATCGATCAACCGTTTGACGATGTGGGTCGCGGCGTAATAGGGCAGGTTGGCCACCACCTTGAACTTAGGCCCGATTTGTCCATAGTCGAACTTTACGGCATCGGCTTCAATCAGTCGGAAATTTTCTTTGTCCGCAAATTTTTGTTGCAGTTCAATACACAACTTATTGTCGATTTCCAAAGCCGTCAATGAGTTTGCGGATTTTAACAGATATTGCGTGAGGATTCCCTTACCGGGGCCGATTTCCAGAACCGGATCGTCCGCGGCTATTTGAGCCAGCTGAACAATTTTCTGGGCGATGGACGCGTCTTTTAAAAAATTTTGACCAAATGGGCGCTTTTTCATTGTGGGGTGGTGATGGGGTGTTGAGAAAGTTCCGCCGCTTTTTTAAGCGCTATGATCAGGCTTAGAGGAGAGGCGGTTCCTGACCCCGCAATGTCGTAAGCGGTACCGTGGTCCACCGAGGTGCGAAGGATCGGCAGGCCGAGGGTGATGTTAACAGCCGTTCCCATGGAATCCATTTTAACCGGGATCATGCCCTGATCGTGATACATGGCGATGACGGCGTCGTAGGCGTCGAATTGCTTGCGGATGAACAGGGCATCGGCGGAGAAGGGGCCATCGACCTGGATGCCTTCTTCTCGGGCCCTGTCCAGCGCGGGGATGATGGCGGATTGTTCTTCGCCGCCAAAGATTCCGCCGTCGCCGCAATGTGGGTTCAGCCCGGTGACTGCAATTTTTGGGGTCGACGTCACATGGCGGTGCAACCATTGATGCGTCAGTCGAATCGTCGTGAGTACACGGTCCACTGTGATTTGTTCGGAAACCTGGCTTAAGGGCAGGTGCGTGGTGGTGAGGACTACGCGCAGGTTTTTGCCCGCCAGCATCAAAGCAACGTCTTTTGTATCGGTGAGCTTGGCTAGAAGTTCCGTGTGGCCGGGATAGAGAAAACCCGCTTTGTGGATGCTCTCTTTGTTGATGGGGCCCGTGGTGATGGCGGAGACTTGCTGATCCAGCGCCAGTTTCACTGCGGTCTCTATGTATTGGACAGAAGCGTGGCCGCCTTCGGCTGTGGCCTGCCCGCGTATCAGATCAGGCGAAACGTTGTCAAGGTCGAGAACATCGAGGACGTCGGGTTGAAACCGCGCCTGGTCCGGAGATGAAATCGGATGAACGGTGATGGGTGTTTTCATTTGCCGGGCGATGGATTCAAGAAAGCGGGCGGAGCCTATAACGATGGGCTGACAGAAGGAAAGCTGTTCCTGGAAAGCTTTGACGATGATTTCAGGCCCAATCCCGGCAGGGTCTCCCATCGTGATGGCAATTCGCGGTGACTGTTTCAAGGTTCAGAATCCTTTTTTGATGAGGATTGTCTTCAGGATTCCCGGAGGTAATTTCAGGTTGAGGAGATTTCCTTCCAACACTCCTCTTAAAAGGAAGGAGTGTTGGAAGAGGATTAAAAATCATTCCATTAAAGCACGGGCCAAAAAATGGGTCTACCCATCTATTTTCTTATTTTGGTAATTTTTCCGGTGCTTTTTCCCGTTCCGCCAGGACGCGGGCTAGCCGCCAGTATTTCCTTGCTCACGGTTTTTTCATATTCCTTGAAGTTTTCAATGAACTGGTTTGCCAGCTCCTTGGCTTTTTTGTCGTAATCTTCCGGTCGTTTCCAGGTGTTCCTCGGGTTGAGGACTTCACTGGGGACGCCTTCCACTTTTTCCGGAATTTGTAAACCAAAAACAGGGTCTTCGAAGGTGGCCACTTTGTCGAGTTGTCCTTCAAGAATGGCTTTGATCATGGCACGGGTGTGGGCGATTTCCATTCGTGTTCCCACGCCGTAAGGACCCCCGGTCCAACCGGTGTTGACCAGCCAGCAGGAGACGTTGTGCTTGGCGATTTTTTCTCCCAGCATATTGGCGTATACGGAAGGGTGCAGGGTCATGAACGGTGCGCCAAAGCAGGTGCTGAAGATCGCCGAGGGTTCCCGGCTCAGGCCTTTTTCGGTCCCCGCGATTTTGGCGGTGTAGCCTGAGATAAAATGATACATGGCCTGCTCGGGAGTCAGTTTGGCGACCGGCGGCATGATGCCATAGGCATCGCAAGTCAGCATGATGACATTTTTCGGATGCTCTCCCTCCCCGCTGGGGGTGGCGTTTGGAATATGCGAGATGGGATAGCTCGCCCTGGTGTTTTCGGTCAGGCTTGAGTCGTCGAGGTCCAGCCGGCGCGTGGTCATGTCCAGGCGAACGTTTTCTAATATGGTTCCGAACTTGCGGGTGCAATCAAAAATATCCGGTTCCGCCTCTTGTGACAGGCGAATGACCTTGGCGTAACAACCGCCCTCGAAATTGAAAACACCGTCATCGCTCCAGCCGTGTTCATCGTCCCCGATCAGGACTCGGTTTTTATCGGCGGAAAGCGTGGTTTTGCCGGTTCCTGACAGGCCAAAGAAGACGGCACTGTCGCCTTTTTTACCGATGTTTGCGGAGCAATGCATGGACAGCACTTTGTCTTTATGCGGAAGTATATAATTGAGCACGGAAAATATGGATTTTTTGATTTCTCCTGCATAGCTGGTTCCGCCGATCAATACCAGTTGTTTGCCGTAATCGACAATCACAAATACTTCGGAATTGGTTCCGTCGATGGCGGGAATCGCTTTGAACCCGGGGACGTGAATGACAGTGAACCCAGGGTTATGGGACTCCAGCTTGGAGGTTTCTGTGATCTGGATAAACATGTTGCGGGCGAACAGGCTGTGCCATGCGGTTTCGGTGATGACGCGGATATGGAGCTGGTGATTGGGGTCGGCTCCGGCACAACAATCCTGCACGAAAATCTCCCGGCCCTGAAGGTAGGCGAGAATCCGTGAGTGCAAGGCGTCAAACTGATCCACCGTGAAAGGCCGGTTGATTTTTCCCCACCAGATATTTTCCTGGCTGGAAGATTCCTGTACAATGAATTTGTCGTTAGGAGCCCGTCCGGTATGTTCGCCGGTTTGGACGCAAATAGGGCCCAGATGAGAAAGAACACCCTCGGATCGCCTGATAATATTTTCGTACAGGACGGGTGTTGAAAGATTCCAATGAACTTCCTTAAAATTCTTGATTCCGTGTTGCTCTAAACCAACCTGATGTTTGAGGCCTTTTTCGGGCATGGATTTTTCTCCTTATCCTGACAATGCTTGGCGAATGGAGTTATATAACGTATTGAAAAAAGAGAGACTTTCCCTTAAAGTGTGATGCAATTAAAATATAATAACCATTTGATATCATTAATTTTAACATATAATTTGGATAGGGGAAGGGATAATTGGCCTTCCGCCCCATATTTCCCGGTGATATTGCAAAATTTCATGGCATAAATCGTATTTCTCGGGTAAAAACCGGAGAATCGCTCCTCCATCATCCATCGACAGGTCCGGCCGACCGGGATTGTAATGAAACTATTTCAAGACAACAAAACATCCGACACATTCGAAATTCTTGCCAAAACCCGAAGCCGGTTCAATGAAGTTTATGTGATCCAAAACGGAACCCAACGGGAAATGTGGTTCAAAGGCGGCGGCAGTTTTTTTCTGCAAAGTCGGATGGACACCGAGACCCGAAAATTCCCCGTTTTGGTTTATTCCCGAATGATGCTGGCGTCCCTGTTGTTTCAGCCGTCTCCCAAAAATATTTTGATGTTGGGCCTTGGGGGCGGGTCCATTTCTAAATTCCTGCATCACCGCTTTCCCGAAGCAGGGCTCGATGTGGTCGAGGTGGACCCAAAAGTCATCAAACTGTGTAAAAAATTTTTCTATTTACAAGAATCCGAAAATTATCGATTGCATGCGATGGACGCCAGGATATTTGTGCAAAACCAGATCGGAAAAAAAACTTATGATCTTATCCTGTTGGATGTCTATAAAAGCGGTTCGGTTCCCTATCACCTTAAGACAAAAGAATTTTACCGGGAAATTCTTGATATTCTGAATCCAGGAGGCGTGGTCGCGTCCAATCTCTATGGGAAAAGCAATCTCCTGAAACCAGGAGATCGGGCGACGTTTGATTCTGTTTTCCGCGGCCTGTATTTTTTTGAAGACCCGGATCAGGTGGCTACCGTGTTGATTGCGACGGACCGGGAGCGACCCTGGTCACAAGAGGATATTCAAAAATCCGCCGGAAATTTTATGCCGGACATGCCATTTTCAATGCCCGAACTGGCAACCATGTACCAGCCGGACTTATTGGAAAACGCCAACGCGAAAATTTTTCTGGATGATTTTTCGGAGCAGGATTTTCCACAGGCGGCGCAAGATAACAACACCCGCCAGGAAAAATTTTGTCAGTATCCCATCAAGAGCCACTCTTGAGTGGAGGACACTCAAGAACCTGAACGCGCAAGTTTTCGAAATCCGCCACGATCAATCTACCGTTGGAGATGGCCAGCCCGGCCACTTTGCCGAATTGCCCCGCGCGTTGCCCCGGATGATTCACTATGGAAATAACGCCCAAATGGGTGTTTAAATGGAGAATCCGGTTGCTCCAGTAATCCGTGGCGAAGATTCCGTGATCGGGATGGCTGGCGATAAAATAAATCTCGCCAAATCCAAGGCTGTCCTTTTTGAGTCCGCGAATAAACCTTCCCTCTGCGTCAAAATGCTTTAGCAGATAAGAAGACTTGTCTCCGATCAGATAGTCCCCATTCTCCAGGCAGTGAATGCTGACAGGCTCGGCAAGGTCGTTGGATGCATTTTCCAGGCTTTCAAGGGAGCGGATTTGTTCTCCCTCGGGAGAATAAATTTGAACCCGGTTGTGCGTGGGGTCGGCCACCCAAATCTGATTGGAACGGTCAATGGAAAGTGAAAATATGGGGCCCAACCGCTGGTCGTCGCTTTCGTGGTCTCCGAAAGACAACAGGAACTCTCCTGCACCGCTGAATTTTTGTATGCGGGTGTTTCTTTCGTCCGCCACATAAATATTTCCCTGGTGGTCCACTTGCACATTGGTCGGAAAATTGAAAAACCCGGGAGCGTTGCCCAGCCCGCCGAAATGGTTTTTGTATGCGCCCTGGCTGGAAAACCGGATCACCTGATGGTTTTCATAATCCGTGACAATGAAATCGTTTTCAGAGGTGGTGGCGATTCCATAAGGTCGGCGCAAGTTCAGGGTCAAGGGGCCGCTGTTCGCAAAAGAAAATTGACACCGAAGGTCGGTGGCATTTGTTTTGCTGGAAGCGTTTTTCAGCGCACAGTCTTTTTCAAACGCGAGAATGGTATTCATCCGGTTCAGGATTTTAAACTTACGGTTCAAGACGGCGTCCAGTTTTTCCTGCTTAGGGTTGAGGGCGGACAATTGGTCATTGACTTCGAGAGTCTGATTTAATTCCTCGATATTTTTGTTCCGAGCGGCAGAGTTCAGAATTCCGTTCAATCGAGAAGCTTCAAAGGAAAGTGCTTTTCTTTCATCTAAGCCCTGATGGACGGTTTCTTTCAAATCGCGGTGCAATGAATTTAAAGCCTCAAGCAGGCGTACAGCATCGGGCACGGCCTTGGCTTTACCCGAACCGATCAACAGGCCGGTTCCGACAGCGAGGCGAAAGAGATTATTGGCCTCGTTGATTTCCATGGTCAGCGCCATTCTTTTTAAGACACTGACTTGAAAGTTGACCACCGAGAGGTCGTTTTGCAGAGTGATGGGAGCCCGCTTGTCCTGTGGGTTGACCCGGTTTGCTTTTGTTGCCACCTCATGTTTTTGTTGGGACAGGGCTTCAAGTTGCTGGAGGGTTTCAAGGTATTTGGATTCGTAACCCCGCTGGTTTTCCAACAGGTCCCAGAGAGTTTTTATATGGTCGGCCTCATTGCTTAAAACTGTGTCCGCTGAAAAATGCAAGTGACCCCAGGCCATTCCGGAATCTTTTTTTCGTAAACACATCCCCTCCGTCAACAAAGGCTGGGCCATTTCCTTGAGCGTCAGGTTTTCCGCGTTGAAGGCAACGGGCAGGAGATCCGCCAAGGTGACCTCGACGGGCAGGGTGTCTGTGTGCGAACCCCAACGATTCATCCACAGGTCGATCAGGTCTTTGATGAGAATTTCAAGCGACTTGTGCAGGTGGCCTTCTTCCTGAAGCCCCAATAAAATTTTAAAGAATTTTTCTGAGCCTTGAGGCTCGATGAACTGTCTTTTTAAAGTTTCTTCGATCTCTTTATGAAGCGGAAATTTCAAGGCCGCGCCTTTGATACTTGCCAGAAGACTGCGTGTCTCGAAATGGAATTGCCTGAGAACGTCCATGATTCTGGCGTTGGAATTGGAGCGGAGAAGGAAGGTGCCCCACTGTTCATTCTGGTTTTCAGTGTCGGCAAAAGACGCCATCATGGTTTTTTCATTGTGTTCCCTAATTTCCAGCAAGCGGATTATTTCTTGGCCTATACGGGCGATATTGATTTCCGCGAAGTCCATACAGGTTTTTAAGCCGGAGTCGGACAGGGGAACGTTGATGACATTGCCGAAAAATTCGGCTCCTTGTTCCACGCCTTTTCGATACTCATAAAAAAGGTGGCGCAATTCCCGGAAGCGGGTTCTGTCCTGAGTTTCCGCCTGGAACAGGTTTTTATTGAACACCCTGGGGTCGTCCCGTTGATCGAGAACCAGTTTTTGCTCGGTAAATAACAGCTGGTTGTGTTCGACCGCGGCTTTTTCCCATTCCTCATACACGATCAGAACCTTTTGACGAACGGCCGTGTGATGACGGGAGAAAATTTCGAGCCCCTGTAAAAGCAACGACTCGTTCTGTTCGTCCTCAGTAACGACTGCCAGACGACTGAGTTTTAGCAGAAGGTCCAGACCAATAAATTTTTCGGGTTCGGTATTTTCTGCAAGCAGTTTGCTAACGGCATTCTGGCAGGCGGTCAGCGCGTTTTCATCGGCCTGATTTTTTGGCACCTCATTTTGGCTTGCCTGTGGGAGCTGGAAGATTATCACTTTGGGGTCGAATGTCAGGCCCACGACCAACGTGCCGTCGGGGGCAACGGCTGTGAGACTGGGCGCAATGAGGGGGACCGTGTTCTCGGCTGTTTTCAGTGCATACAGAAATTCTCCGGCGGGTGAGAAAACCTGAATGCGGTCGTTGTTCAGGTCGGCCACATAAAGGAGATCATCGGGACCGACGGAAACCGAAAGCGGGTATTCGAACTGCCCGGAGTTTTTCCCCCGTTCTCCAAAGGCGAGGTGGAGATTCCAGCGGGCATCGAACTTTAAAATGCGGTGATTGCCGCTGTCGGAAATAAAATAGTTGCCGTGACGGTCGCTGGCGATGGAGGTCGGGAACTCGAATGTGGGAGCGTTGAATAAACTCTTTGGGGTTTCGTAAATGCAGGCCAGCTGTTCTTCCAGCACCGTTCCCCGGCCTCCAATCCAGCCCCGCGATTTACCTTCAGGGCTGAAAATTTGTATTCTGTGATTGTAGCGTTCGACTATGAGGATGTCTGAATTGGGGGCGATAAAAACGTCATGAGGCTCGTTGAGTTGTTCTTTGTCTTCTCCACAGGAGCCGAAGCTAAACAGGTGATTGCCTTCCGCGTCGAATTTCTGTATTCGATGATTCCAGCTGTCCGCAACGTAGATGTTGCCCTCACGGTCTGTCGCGATGCCTTTTGGGTAGTGGAATTCCCCTGGGTTTTTGCCTTTACCGCCAAAACTTTTTATAAGATTTTGATCAGCGTCGTAGATCTGGATGCGGTGATTGAAGTCGTCCGCGAGGATGAGGTTTCCATTTGACGCGCAATGAAAACCGGAGGGGGGCGACAGCTTCTCGTTGTTTGCGTCGGGAGAACGAAACACAGATTTAAATTGAGCGACGCGGTCCTCTTCCATTGCTTGATGAGTCAAATCGATTGTGGCCAGGGCGACCCTGGGTTAAACCCGCCAGTGGGCAGTTCAAATATTAACGCGCTAAGGAACTATGGCTTTTCGGGACTCGTGCGCAAGTTCCCTCTTGCCGGGATTTAATCATAATTGAACCTGGAACACAATCCATACACATTACTTTTTGGTGACGACGCTCATCATCCATTCTCCCAGAGGATTCACATGGGTGCTGTATTTATGAAAGCGGAAGCCGTGATAGTCGAGAAAATGAATCAGATCTTTTTCTTTGAACCACAGACTATCGTTGGTCACGCCGGACAAACCATCGTTCCAGCCGCATTCGGGATAGATTTCAAAAGAGTAGGTTCCGCTTTCCAGCTCGACTTCTCGAAAATTTCTGTAAGGGCGTGAATGTTTAGAGGAAATGTGTCCGCACAAAACAATAGTGTCGCTTTGTTGCATACAACTTTCAAGTAACCACCAGGGCTTGTCGCTGTGGTAGAAAACTCCTGAACAAAAAATAATATCCAGTTTCTCATTGATGAGTTGTGGAAAAAGATGCATGTCTCCCAAAATGAGCTCATAGTTTTGCCAGTTATAAAGCGAACGTGTCACGGAGATTTTGGCGTAATTGAGAGGGCGGGCTTCGATGCCGATCACCTTTCGGGGTTTCTGATCCATGAGCATGACCGTGTCGTGGCCTTCAAACGGGCCCAATTCCAGAACCGTCTTGTCTTTGAAATCCACGTCCGGGGGGACGGGATGCCAATAGGGAGATTCCATATTGATTGGCAACACGCCCTGGCCAAATAAAAAGTCGTCGAAACAAAATCTCAGTGGTTCTTTCAGTTCATTGGCGATGGAAAAAACATTCATCAATGATTTGAGATGAATGGTTTTGCAAGGGCAAAATGATTTGATGATCATGAAGGTATCGTAAAGATCCGTGGCCTCGGCGCTGGACGCGATCACCACGATGTCATTTGCCGTCAGCCGGGACAGTTCCTTGAGAGGCCGTACAGAGTGGCCCTGAAAAATGGTGTTTTCAGTGAACCCCACTCCTTCATAAACGCCGCAGATGGAAATATCGGTGCCTTCGATAGCCTCCAACAATATTGAAGCGGATTGTTTGGTTCCCACAACAGCGATTCGTGCGTTTAATTTTTTGCATTGGGCGTAAAGGCTTCTCTGTAATTGTTCGCGTTGACCGACAAGTCTTCTGATGTTCATGGGATCCCTTTTCCTTTGATATGGCGTGAATATCCTTGTTATTCGGTGATCATAATTTTTTCGATATCCGCATCCGCTACTGTCCGGGAACATTGAATACGAAACCGGCGTACCAGCATGGGCAAGAGCATCTTCAAGGCGTCCAGTTTTGATTTCAACAAGACGATTCCCTGCCCCCGGTAGGAAAAATATTTAATATCATCCAACTGGTGTTTGAGGATAGAGAAAAAATTCTTGCAATACATTTTCAGCGAAAAGTTTTTAATGAGCACGAGCACGTCATTGCGTTTGCAGAGAAATACGTAACGGTCGCTGTAAAGGCCAACGGTTGCGGTCCCGATGTGGTAGACCTTGGCTCTTGGCAGATACACCGTTTGGAACCCCTGCAATTGACTGCGCATGTTCAAATCGACGTCTTCCGCGAAGATGAAAAAATCTTCATCGAAAATTCCAACCCGGTCGAACAGTTCCCGACGATAAATTCCCGCCCCCGCGCAGGCCCCAAAGACGTAATCTTCGTCCTCGTATTGTCCGACGTCTTTTTCGCCCTGACCGCGGCCACCGCCTGCCGACCAGGCGTGGAACAGGTCTCCCGTGTTGTAGAACACGTCGCGTTGGTCGAGGAACATCATTTTGGTGGTTCCCATCCCGCATTCCGGGTGCCGCTCCATTCCCTGATAAAGTTCGGTCAGCCAGTCGGGCTCGACTTCGATGTCGTTATTCAACAGGCAGATGTACTTGCCTTTGGCCGCCTGAATGCCGCGATTACAGGCAATGGCAAATCCCATATTTTTGGGGAGTTTGATCAGGCGAATCCAGGGATATTTTTCTTCCATCAATTCACGGGAACCGTCCACCGAGCCATTGTCTATCACGATGACCTCAAAAGCATCGAAGGTCGAGAGTTTGAGGGAATCCAGACACATGCCGATGAACCGGAGGCCGTTCCAGTTGGGCACGATAACGCTGACCCGTATACTCTCATCCTGAGGGCCGGACTCGATACGGACGTTCGATGAATCGATGGCAGACTGAATCCGGGTGGTTGCTGAGTCGTTCATTTAGATATTTCCTCTCCGCTTTATGGCATCAGCCGGGTGTGTGAGTTTAAATTTATTTCCTCCAGCAATTTTATGGCGCCTTGATGCCTGGGGTCCAGCGTGAGGCATTTTTGGACAAAGTGCTCTCGGTTCTCCCCTCGGGACAATCGCGCTTTGCGAAACCACGCCCCCGCCTGAATGTGTGGATAGGTCGCAAGGCAGGACGTTATTTTTTCAAAAAGATTATAGGCCTC
>VAPK010439866.1_pt1 | contig 13473 bp, 3 predicted proteins | sample 3395031 | NCBI WGS metagenome assembly VAPK01 (sample SAMN08290443, study PRJNA428436) | hydrothermal vent metagenome | isolation source: Deep-sea hydrothermal vent chimney 1 | place: Pacific Ocean: Juan De Fuca Ridge | reverse complement strand
TCGCCGCATATGGAAACAACCAATTTTAGTTTTCTAAAAAAATATGAGCCGCTGTTTTTCCAGTTGGCGACGACCGCGGAAAAGGCATTCAGTGCCGACCCAAACACAACCTTACTCAAACTCAGGCAATTAGGAGAAGCTCTGGCCCAGGACGTGACCTGCCGGGTTGGCCTGAATGTGGGTAAACACTCACGGGCACCGCATCTTCACACGATCTTTCCTGCCCGCATAGATAGGCTATAGCGGGCAGAAAAGATCGTGTAAATCTACGGCACCCGTAAGCGCTTACAGCCAAGAGATTCATTATACTACCGGGTTGCGAAGTCTGTGAGTTGTTACAACATGAGCTGCTCTATCAGATCAACGATAGAGGGAGGCAAACCCCATTACTTTGTATCTGTAAAAGTTGCAGCGGCAACGGATACCGGTGCATCCTACACTCTACACTCGAAGCAAGGGACTTGAAAAACAGAAACTCAAGGAATTCATTCTTCAGCACCTCCGTGAATTCGGTCCTACTCCCGGGTAAGGCTTGAGGAGCTGCTGTTTGAAATGTTACCCGCAGATTTGACGGAAAAGAAAAAAAGAAACAAGGTTAAAAACCTGCTCACGGAAATGCGGGTAAAGGACAAGACGATCAAAAGGATTGGAAAAAGACCCAAAACCAAATGGACATTTTGTTGGAAGAAGGTCATTTAAAATTTAAAATAAAGAGAATTTAAACGATAATTTAAAGCAGCATGTAGCTAATTGATTAAAAGTAAATGAAAGTATTGCATGATAAGCGTTTAAAATGCTCTGTTAAATATTCGATTACCCCGTAGCGAATCTTACAGAAACAGGGTTACTCTTACATCACCGGATGCAGGGATTGTTGAATTTGAACAACTTTATTGCATGCCGGTATGTTCATGGCAAAAAAGAAGTTCTAAAAATAGATATTGGAAAATGAACAGAATGAAGAATATTGCTTCTGAAGAAAAAATTATTATTTCATTAGTCGAATCATCTGGCCATGACAAGATGCCTATTTGGAGCATTCCACCTAAAAAAAATGATTATATTGAGATACGGGACCTATTCTGGTCTGCATCCTTTGGCATTTGTCAGGAAAAACTTGATGAGATAACGCAGCCTATAGAGCTGGTAGTTGACTTTTCTCGCATCTGTTGGATTGATCCGTTCCCACTTCTTGGTATTTTCATTGCGGTAAAAACTTGTTGCGCCAGATCTAAATCACACCTGACGGTCTTGCTGGGTAAGAGTCCACAGTCAAATTCTGAGATCAGGCTTCGGGGTGGTTTTCTGAAGTTTATCAATCATCATGGATTTTTAGCCACTCTCGGTGGTATAAATGCTGATGTCAGGCTGGATGGGGAGATTTTTGCTCCAGACGATGAGGAACTCTATAAGAAGTTGGATTCAGCAAGATATATGATGGCCTACCCGGATTCAATATGCTTGGAGGCTATTATTGAACCGATAATTGAATTCAAGCAAGAGGATAATGTTACAGACAAGGTAGAAGGCTGGACGAAAAGAATTAAGGAATCTGGGGTCAGGGACTTTTTTGAAGGTGAACCGGACAAACTCGATGATCTGACTACAAAAATTCATAATGGCCTTGTGGAAATTTTACTCAATGCCGGAGAGCATGCGTATGATTCTTCAGATGAGGCCTCTTCAACCTTTATCGGGCTGTATGCACGGTTGCGCGAGCCATCCAGGCAGCAGAGTAAAAAATGGCTGTTGGACAACTCCTTTATTACCCGCGAAAAACAATGTTGTCCCGGGTTCGGGAAATTGGAATTGAGCAGTATCGATTCAACCTGGCTGGAATTTTTCTATGTGGATCAGGGACGCGGTTTTTTGGTCGACCTTGCGAGCTGGGAGGAAAATGCTCCAACACCTGATCTAAAACGACGGCTTAAAAAAATTCAACCAGAAAGCCACAACAACCCGCTCCGGCAAGTGGCAGAACTGCTTTTTACGGAGCCTTTATCCCGGCATGAACGCTCCGGGAAAACTTTAATGACAGGCCTACAGTATATCAGAAAATCTCTAAACGATGATGAAGAGGGGGCCAGATTATATAGCTGTGGAGAGTGGGTGGCTGAACGGTTGCCTTGGCATCCGCAGGCGAGGGCGGGATATAAAAACCTTACTAAAGACCGAAATTTCTATGTAAGTGATGGACGTGTACACTTTGCCCGAGGAACATCATGGCAATTTTGCCTGAACCTTGATGCCATTTCAGAGAGATATGGGGCGCCACCGGATGGATGGGAAAAAATAACAAGCAAAGACATTAAGAATTTTTATCCTGTTCAAACCAAATCATCAGATTGGCAGATATTTGATGACCGCAGCTTTGGGGAGGGGTTGAAACGTCGTCAATGGCATCTCGAAGAGTTCACAACGCCTTTTGCACTCTGGCTGCCAGAGCTTGTGAGAAAAAACAGGGTTCGTTTCTGGATGGAGAAGATCCTCAATCCTGAAACCAAAAGAACAAAAAAAGACGATTTATGGGTTTGGATTATTGCCGATATGTCCAGGAAAGATGCTTCATTAATGGACTCGATATTTTCGCAAGAGGACTATAGAGGCCAGCGGAATCCTGTACAGGTATATCTGGTAACCCGAGACTGGTGTGTGAAGTGCTATAAATCAGACACCGTCACTGATAAAGGGATGGCGTTCAAACAGGATGAAAAATTAGCCAGAGTGGTCAAGCAAAAATATGGAGCCTTTATTCTTGAGAAACTGCGGGCGCATGATTCAAATATTTTTTGGCAGGGCTTGCTGAAGCCGGAAGACCAAGCATCTCCTTTTATTCCAGAAGAGGTTATTTGGGAACGTGGAGCTGATAAAGAGCCGAATGTAATTCTCAAAGGATATCTGGATTTGACCCAGGCACTGCTTGTGCCGGCAAGAAAATTTGTCGCCCGGCGTGCCCTGGAGCGAATATGGCTTCTTCATGCCGATGGGGCTGATTGCGTTTCAGCCGATCCTTTGTTGACGGATCTTTTACCTGGAGATGCCAGCAGGAGCCTTCGTAACCAGAGTGAAGGCTTAGGGGGGGCTGGCCCTCAGATAGTTGTTGGCAGTGTGTATGTTACAGGAGGAACGGCGCGACGGGCTGCTTCGCGGGGGGAATCCGTCATCCATTTATTGTGCCATGGAGGAGTAATTGGTCCTTCTGAACCTATTGATCCGCTTCGTTGCGCTTTGGATTGGCCGGAACAATCTTTTAAAGCAGCAGCGACACCTAAAAATAAAATGCCGTACGAGCGGTTACCCGGTACCCCATTCATCAGCCGAGGCGGACCTAAAGCAGCACCGATCCGAAGGTTTGAAAAAGTGAAGGACGACATGTTTGGTAAGTCTGTCTACGGTAAGGACCCCCGGCAGACCTATCGGGACTTGATCCGCTACAATTTACTCAAACTTGGTCATTGGAAATACGGTGTTCATCATGACTTGTTGACCATTAATCTGGCAAACAGCATTGAATCCAAACGGTTTTATAAGGAAACTGCTACAGAATGGATTCTTGATGAATTAAGGAAACAGACAAGGCCTGATGAAGAATCATCTCGAGTCATAGTCGTGTATCCATCTCATACAGTTACAGATAAATTGGTCGAAGCAGTTAAAACTCTCGCTACGGAAACGGAAAGAGACAACATAATTTTTATTCCGGTCCGTTTCTGGGCCACCCATACGCAAACGGCTATCCGGATTCCTTCAATTACCTATGACCGGATAAGATCGGAAGTGGGAAATAAACCTCAAGTTAGAGTTGTTTTGCTGGACGATGGGGCAGTGACCGGTAAGGTTCAAAGGGAGTTGGAACAGCTACTTTGCAATGCCGGTGCTGCAGAGGTGACCCATCTTGGGTTGCTTACCCGTACCGGTTTGCCTCTGTATCGAAAATATCTTGAAAAAAATTATAAAAATTATCGTTACTACTGGCGATGGGATGTGCCACCCTTGGGCAATTCTTCTACCTGCCCCTTATGTCGTGCTTTGGCCCTGGCAAAAGAGCACGAGCGGCGTATGTGGAGCAAGGAAGCAAAGCGTGAGATTAAAAAATGGATACATGTTTGGGAGGCCTGTTCTGTAACAAGTCACTGGCGGCGTCATGGCCTCAATCCTGAGAGGCTCCCGGATATCCGTAAAATAACATTCGGTAAGGACTGGTCACCAGAAGGAGAGAAAAAATACGAAATAGAACACGAAACAACGACCGGCCTGGCGGCAACAGTCATGGAAATAATCCGTACTACTTCGTACAAAGAAGTGGGGCTGAAGATTGCGAAAAAACCATGGGAAAATGAGGAAACGGGCGACCATTCAAAATGGCGTGACGCGCAGCTCGAACTCGTGATTTGCCAGTTGCTTATCTATCATGACGACTTTGAGGATGAGGAAATTGAAGAACGTTTCCACCTTCTCCTTGAGATCCTGCTTGCTCCAGTGCGACTGACAAACAACCCGGAGCGGACAAAACAGCTAGAGTATCTTGGCTGTCTGGCACTACTACTGGCAACGGACAAACAGGTTAAATGCTTTACGGAGCAACTCTGGCGAAAACTGGAAAACGTACAAAGTTTGGATGATCATATCCTGTTGATATTAGGCATCATGATGGGACGTGCTCAAACTTATACACAGCAGGTCGCTGAAGTGAATTCATCTTCATTATTTAAGGATAAGAATAAGGAAAATCAGAAGATGCTGATAGAAACAATTCTCACCAGTGCCTATTTATTTAGCCAGGGGAAAGGAACGGCCTGGAGAACAAGGAGTGCACTTTTTTCTCTCTACCTCTTACTGGGGAAAAACGCTCAGGACGGACATGCCGGCTTTTTTAGAAAGAGGTTGCTGGACGATATTCTGTCTACCAAGGGGGAAATACTCCGTGATTTACGAACCATGGAACAGTCACTCAGGGATATCGATCCGCACATTGTTTCCGGAAGTTCTTCAGATCCTTTTAATCCCAGAGAAATTGCTGCTGAAATATCTAGTTTTGCTGATGACCTGCCGACTGATCAAGATGGTTTCAGTCGATATAAGAGCCATCTTTTTAATAAATTTTTCGGCGAAGCCAACTCCATATCAGAATTATTTTTTAAAAATATAATAATTCCCGGTAAAGATGTTCTTTTATTGCTGAAAAAACCAATTCCCAAAGAAGAATGGCAAAAAAAATGCGGTCAACAATGTGATCAAGATGATGAGTGTAATGAATGCGAACACGGACCGGAAATATATGTTAAATCAGAAGACTTAGAAGATTTGTCTAATATATTTGTTATTTGCCCTTCAATCGCTACAATCATGATAAATGAGTTTCGATGTAATATCGTGCACTCTGCAGGAAAGTTACAAAGAGATGGGAGAGATTGTGACATGTTCTGCTGTCTTTCTTCTGAAGACAATGTACTCTTGATAGATATGGTAAACCGTGCCAATACATTAAGCTATCCTGAAAGAAAACCTTCTGAAGGTGTTGTATCCGCACATCTTATCAAAGAACCTGTTAAAAGGAATGGTTCCAATGGGGAAATAATAATTTCGATCCGCCTGCCCCTGATTGAACATTTATATATGGGAGGAAATAATGAGTAACTGGAAGGTGCTGATAATTGATGATGAAGCGCAAGAGAGCGACGCAGAGCACAGCAGATACGTACAATACAACCAACTGGAGAAACAGCGTTACGATAATAAAGGGTTTGAACTGACTTTTGCACAAGATGCCGATAATGCCAGGCAGTTATTACAACCAGGATCAACATCGGGTAGTTTTGATATTGTTTTACTCGATGTACGATTGAACAACTGGCAGGACGATCCACAAGGTACTCTCTTCAAAGACCTGTTCGGAAAAGCAAGCGAACGTCATGTCGTCGCCTTAGTCAGCAAAGCATGGGATGCATCGTCAATGGTAATCGTCCGTAGTTTTTTATTGGACAACCCCCAGGTTGAACAACCTTTGATGTTTACTTTCAAGGATTTTGAATCCGGTGGTTTTGCCGCTATCTGCACCCAGATAGTTGTATATATCAGGCGCAAAAAGTCATTATTTTACCTTGATCTCAAACCGGGAGATGACATCCGGATTTTACACCTGTCCGACCTCCATTTTGGCTCGACTGGGGCTGACAAGAGTTTGGCCGGTATTTCTAGAATAAACTATCTCTGTGAAAGAATTACGGACATATGGCAAGATGGGCCGCATTTTATCGCTGTCACCGGAGATATCGGCAATACAGGTCATCCGGATGACTATAAAATTGCCTTGGACTGGTTTGTTAATTTTACCCAAGAGCTGAAAATCAGCCTTCCCTCTCCCCGGATTCTCCTGGTGCCGGGTAATCATGATGTTTCCATCCCCATGGCTGGTTGCCAACACTTTAATCTGGATTCTGTTGATGGAGAGTCACGGCCAAGCCTGAAATTTAGCAAAACTGACTCTGTTGATAAAAATTCCGCAAAATTAAGCGGATATTGTGGGCAACCATTCAGCGATTTTGCAACAAAAATATCCGCCCAAAAAATTTGGGGGACTTCGCCGATTGGCGCATGGACAGAATTTGGTTTCCAGGAATATGGTGTTGTGTTTTCTGGACTGAATACATCAAAAAAGATCGACAAAGAGTCATGGCCTTTGAGAGCCATAGATGACAATGATATTAACCATGTTCTCCAGGAATTTAAAAATTATTTTTCCGATAACACCGGTCTTCTGCATGTCTCGCTCTCTCATCACAGTCCTGTTAATTACCCAAGAGTGCATGAAGAGATAGAAGGGAATGGCCATTATCTGGATAGATTTCTGAAACATGCTTCTGCCCCCAGACTTTTACTACACGGTCATAATCATAAACGAATGGGCAGTGTGCCAGAAGGAGACTATATGATAATTGGAGCACCATCGCCAAGTGCAGGGCACCAGGATCAAGATTCTGCCCGGGGAGTCAACCTGATTTCTCTAAAACGGGACGGTTCAAAAGTGATAAGAATACGTGCTCGTTCTCTCGTGTACTCGGAAACTGGATTAGGGAGGCCTGATAACTTGCCCAACAAATATAAATTTAAGCTGTAATCATCTTCTATTGGATTTTTCGGAAGAGAATATGAATAGCAACCAAACAGATTTAACATTTTTTACCAATGAAGCGAACCAGACCCTTCTGGACCGTTTCAAGGCGACCCTGAAAGACACGCAGCTCTTTGATGTTCTTGTCGGCTATTTCCGGGCCAGTGGCTTTTATCAGCTTGCGGATTCTTTTGAACCCATTGACAAGATACGAATCCTTGTCGGACTGGGAGTCGACGAAACATCTTTCCGGGCTGTCAACGAGTACAGCGCCCAGGCTGTTTTTGATTTTGAGTCGCACAGCAGGGCCAAAAAACAGTTTCAGAAAAACTTGATTGATGAAATTGAGAGCAATGAAACAGCTGATGAACGGTTGGAACAGGGGTTGCGAAAATTCATCACCTTTCTCCTGGAAAATTGTTCCGACCCGGAACAGGACAGAGCAAACGGCGGCAACGGCAAAAAACTTCAGCTCCGCGCCTATCCGTCAAAAAATATTCATGCCAAGGTGTATATTGGCCGTTTCCAGCCGGAAGACCGGGATTATGGCTTTGTCATCACCGGTTCCAGTAATTTTTCCTATTCCGGTCTGATTGCCAATCGTGAATTTAACGTTGAACTGCGAAAGCGTGCCGACGTTGCCTATGCTCTGGATCAATTTGAGGACTTGTGGAAAGATTCTGTTGATTTATCAAAAGACTTTGTTGATGCCGTCCAGAAAAACACCTGGCTTAACGACACAATCACCCCTTACGAGCTGTATTTGAAGCTCATCTATGAATATATGCAGGAGGATATTAACCTTCAGGATAAAATTTCCACCTACCTGCCTGACGGCTTCATGAAACTGCAGTACCAGGAGCAGGCCGTCATTCAGGCCCTGAAGAAACTGGAGGAGTTCAACGGCGTTTTCCTTGCTGATGTCGTAGGTCTTGGCAAGACCTTCATTGCTGCCCAGCTCCTGCAACAGGTGCATGGCCGTATTCTGGTTATCTGTCCACCCGTTCTAAAAGAGTACTGGAAAAACAGTTTGCTGGAATTTGGCGTGCCGGCCCATGTTGAATCACTGGGAAAACTGGATGGTATCATAAAAAAGGGCATTGATCGTTTTGATTACATCGTGGTGGATGAGGCCCACCGCTTCCGCAACGAGGCAACCCAGTCCTATGCCGACCTTCTGGATATATGCAGGGGTAAAAAAGTAATCCTGGTCACGGCAACGCCGCTCAATAACACCATTGACGATATTTTTTCCCAGCTTAAATTTTTCCAGATTCCCAAAAACTCCACCATCCCGGGCATTCCCAATCTTGAAAAGTTTTTTAACCGCTTACGCAAACGTTTTGCCCATTTAAAAAAAGGTGACCCGGAATACAGACAGGCGATTGCAGAGGTTTCCGTTGAAATCAGAGAAAAGGTACTCAAGCATGTCATGGTGCGTCGTACCCGGACGGACGTCATCCGTTATTTTAAACAGGATACGACAAGCCAGGGCCTTGTCTTTCCGGAAATGCAGGAACCCCGAAAAGTTGCCTACCAGTTTGAAGGCCGGGTGGAAACAGCTTTTAATGCCACCATTTCCCTGTTTCAGGAATTTCGCTATACCCGTTATATTCCACTGCTCTATTACGTGGGCGCCAAGGGGTTGTCTGAATTTGAGAAACAGCAGCAGCGCAATGTCGGCGGGTTCATGAAATCCATTCTGGTCAAACGGCTTGAATCAAGTTTTTATGCCTTTAAAAAAAGTGTCAGCCGTTTTGTTCTTTCTTATGAACAATTTATTAGGATGTTCAAAGAGGGAACTGTCTATATCAGCAGGAAAGTAAATGTGTATGATCTGCTGGATAATGACGATCTTGATACACTGGAAAAGTATGTTGAACAGGAAAAAGCACAAAAATACGATTCTAAAGATTTTAAGAAATCGTTCCTGCCGGACCTGGAGCATGATTTAGTTATCTTGCAGCAAATTGAAGATCTGTGGCGTGACATTGACGAAGATCCGAAACTTGATCGTCTTGTTCATGAAATTAAAACAGATAAAAATCTACAGAAGAAAAAACTGGTTCTCTTTACCGAATCAAAAGAAACAGGTGACCATCTCTATAAAAACCTGATCCGGGAGTTTCCACAACAGGTGTTGTTTTATTCCAGCCATGGCGGGCGATGCTGGAAACAGGATCATTTGTGCAATCATACGCTCTCCAGAGAGCTTATCACCTCAAACTATGACCCCAACAGCAGACAGCAGGTTGATGAGCTGCGTATTCTGATAACCACGGATGTTCTTTCAGAGGGGATCAATCTCCATCGTGCAGGTATTCTCATCAATTACGACCTGCCCTGGAACCCCACCCGAGTCTTGCAGAGAGCGGGTCGTATCAACCGTCTCGGCACCACCCATCCCAGGGTCTTTATCTACAATTTTTTTCCCACCAGTCAATCCGATGAACAACTTGGCCTGGAAAAAAACATCACTAATAAAATCCAGATGTTCCACGACATCCTGGGGGAAGATGCCAAATATCTCACCGATGGTGAAGAGATCGGCAGCCAGGAACTTTTTGATACCCTGAACCGGAAAAATGTATACACTGGCGAAGATGAAGAAGGCGACTCGGAGCTGAAATACCTGGAGATCATGCGCACCATCCGTGATGAACAACCGGATCTTTTTCAAAAGATCAAAAAACTGCCTAAAAAGGCGCGATCCGGCTTTAAGTTGCCGGAAAACAGCGCTGACCAGCTGGTAACCTTTTTTCGCCTGGGAAAGCTAAAAAAATTCTATCAAAACCTGCATGGCAAATCCCGGGAAATAACCTTTTTCGATGCTGTCAAGCTTCTGGAGTGTGAACCTGAAACCGAGCGGGCCCGGATACCGGCAGAGTATTTTCATATGCTGGAAACCAATCGCGCCCGTTTTAGTATGGACATCAGCCAGGACATGGATACCGGAAAATCCGCGGGTGGAGGACGATCCAACCTGAGTTATATTGAAAAACGACTCAAGGACAAAGCTTTTCGCAAAAGCCGTAAATTCACCGACGATGACGAGGAGCTCATTGCAAATGTCCGCAAAATGATCGACCAGGGAACCATAGCCAAAAAGGTGGCCCAGAAGATCAGGAAGGAACTGGAAAAGACCCTGGAGCCGCTGGAGGTGTTGGCAATACTCCGCAAACATATTCGCATTGTCACCGTGGCTGATACCAGGGTACACACCAGGACATTGAAACGGGAAGTGATTCTTTCCGGCTATTTACTCGGAAAGTAAAAAGGATACCCAGGACATGGAAAAGAAACAGGCCGGAGAATATATTGCGCAGATCCTGCAGGCTCCATTTAACCGTGATGCATTCTCTCTGTTTATCAAAAACCTGCTCAATGAAATTATCCCGCGGGATAAACATTACAGCGGCAACCTGATACCCGAAGCCTTTCGCGAGCATATCTGCCAGTATTGGCGGCTTGGCAAGTATGAAGACCCGGATGGAGAGGAAATCGACATCCTGGTGATTGAAGTAAAGACCTTTGCCAAGCTGGAACGGGCCCGCACCGCCTTGCGGAACTTTGTTGTCAACCGCCTGAAGACCTTTGAAAAAGACTATGCCCTGACCGCATTCTACTGCAGGGAAGATCAGCAGGAAGACTGGCGTTTTTCCTTTGTCAAGGTGGAGCATGAGTCCTTCATGGCAGGTGACGGCAAGGTAAAGTCCAAGACCATTCTCACCCCTGCCAGGCGCTCATCATTTCTGGTGGGCGTACACGAAAATTCCTACACCGCTCAGAAACAGCTGCTGCCTCTGCTGGAAGTGGATTATGCCAATCCAACTCTTGAGGAAATTGAACATGCCTTTTCCATTGAAAAGGTAACTGCCGAATTTTTCCAGCAGTACAAGGAGATCTTCGCCAGGATAAAGGAACATTTTTCTGCCAATGACGCAATTTTTGAACGGGAAGGAATTGATATCGTCCGATTCAGCAAGAAACTGTTAGGTCAGATTGTCTTTATCTACTTCCTGCAGAAAAAAGGCTGGATGGGAGTGGAAAAAAATAAACCCTGGGGCAGCGGTGATAAACGATTCCTGCGCCGTCTTTATGAACAGGCCGTAGAAAAGAGCCTGAATTTCTACAATGATTATCTGCGCCTGCTTTTTTACGAAGCCCTGGCAAAAGAGCGTACCTCTTCCTGGTACGAGCCCTTTTCCTGCAAGATCCCTTTTTTAAACGGTGGCCTGTTTGAGGCCGAGTACGACTGGCGAAACAGTCGGCTGACCATCCCCAACGACCTGTTCCATAACACCGAGAAAAACAAGGCCGGTGATATCGGCACCGGCATTCTTGACGTCTTTGACCGCTACAATTTTACCATCAAGGAGGATGAACCCCTGGAAAAAGAGGTGGCGGTTGACCCGGAAATGCTGGGCAAGGTCTTTGAGAACATGCTTGATGTGACCGAGCGGAAATCAAAGGGCGCCTTTTATACCCCCCGCGAGATTGTCCACTATATGTGCCAGGAAAGCCTGATTCACTTCCTGGACAGTCGCATGAATTCATATCACCAGCCGGTCGTCCAGGGCAATGTTAAACAGCCTTCCCTGTTTGGAGATGGAAAGAATAATCACCTGCCTTTTCAGGAAAACAGAATCAAGGTGCCCCTGCCTGATCTGCGGGAGTTTGTCCGACGGGGGCATTTATTTCTGGAAAATGAGATCATGGCCCTGGATGCGGCAAAGCGGGTCGCCAGTAAACAGCAGAAGTCCACCATCCATAAACTGCGGCTGCCGGAATCCATCAGGCAGCATGCCCGTGAGCTGGATAACTGTCTTGCCGACATCATGATCTGTGATCCGGCCATTGGTTCCGGTGCTTTTCCCGTCGGCCTGCTCCATGAGATTGTCACCATCAGGCTGGTGCTCCAGTCCTATCTGCCGCAAAAACAAAAGAAAAGTCCCTATGACCTGAAACGCCATGCCATTCAGAACTCCATTTATGGGGTGGATATTGATGGTTCGGCCATTGATATTGCCCGTCTGCGTTTATGGCTGTCCCTGATTGTGGATGAGGACTTTGCCGAAATCAAGGCCCTGCCCAACCTGGATTACAAGATTGTCCAGGGGGATTCCCTGATCGGCTTTCCGCAGCGGGATACTTCCGTATTCGGCGCCTCCAAAGCAGAGCAGGCAATCATTGATCTGAAAAAGGAATTTTTTCTCACCACCGATCATGACCGCAAGACAGAACTAAAAAAACAGATAGATAAAAAGATAGCCGAGCGCATGGCAAAATCAAAAAAGACGCTTGGCTATGAGGTGAATTTTGATTTCCGTTATTTTTTCTCTGAGGTCTGGCAGAAGAATAATGGCTTTGATGTGGTGATCGGCAATCCGCCCTATGTGCAGATCCAAAAATTCAGCGGTCAGCAAATTCAGCAGGACTGGGAAAAGCAGAAGTATAAGACCTTTGCCAAAACCGGGGATATTTATTGTCTGTTTTATGAAAAGGGTGAGCAGTTACTTTGTGAGAAGGGCTGTGTCTGTCTGATCACTTCCAACAAATGGATGCTGGCAAACTATGGTAAAAAGATGCGGAAGTTTTTGGCAATGTGTACCAATCCGCTGATGCTGTTTAATTTTGGCAGTTATCATATTTTTGAGTCAGCCACTGTTGATACTAATATTCTCCTCTTTGCCAAGGGAGAGAATCAAAAAAAATTAATGGCATGTGCCATTAATGATTCCTTTAGTAAAAAAACTGATTTGGCCAGTTTTTTTCAGGAAAATCATATTGTTCTGGATGACTTGGCTGAGGATAGCTGGATTATCAGCTCCAGGGCTGAGGTTGGTATAAAAAAACGGATTGAAGAGGTTGGAATCCCTCTTAAAGATTGGAAGGAAATAGGTATTTATTATGGAGTAAAAACTGGCTTCAACGATGCCTTTATTATTGATGGAAAAACTAAAGAAAAACTTATTGCCCAAGATCCTAAAAGTGCGAAAATACTGAAAGCTGTGCTTAATGGTAAGGATATTAAGCGGTATAGGGTTAATTTTAATGATAGGTGGTTGATAGATAGTCACAATGGTTTCGGTAATACTCCTTTTGTTGATATTGATGACTACCCCGCAATTAAAGCCCACCTGGAATTAATTGAACAGCAATGTAAAGCAGGTGAATTTGGAGAAAAAGCCAAAAAAGCAAAAGGACTTTTTAAAAGGGATGACCAAGGAAAAACTCCTTATAATCTTCGTAATTGTGCTTATCACCATGAATTTGAAAAAGAAAAAATTGTTTGGGGAAACCTTGCTTTAAGTGCCCAGTTTGCCCTGGCCGAACCAGGCATGTTCATTAATGCTCCAAGC
>VAPK010079035.1_pt1 | contig 13473 bp, 14 predicted proteins | sample 3395031 | NCBI WGS metagenome assembly VAPK01 (sample SAMN08290443, study PRJNA428436) | hydrothermal vent metagenome | isolation source: Deep-sea hydrothermal vent chimney 1 | place: Pacific Ocean: Juan De Fuca Ridge | reverse complement strand
CCCATAGTCAGGCGGCGGTTCTGGATGGCTTTGGTGAAATCGACGTAATAGGTGATCATCTTGCGATCCGGGCGCACCATGCCGGTCAGCTTGACCTCACCCACACCCAGCGCATAGCCGCGCCCCTGCCAGCCACGCCAACCCAGATTGAAACCGGTCAGCTGCCACAACCCGTCCAGGCCAAGGCAGCCGGGCATGATCGGGTTGCCCGGAAAATGGCAATCGAAAAACCACAGGTCGGGGTTGATGTCGAATTCCGCCACCACATGGCCCTTGCCATGTTCGCCGCCGTCTTCGCTGATTTCTGTTACCCGGTCCATCATCAGCATCGGGGGCTCGGGTAATTGCGCATTGCCGGGGCCAAAAAGTTCCCCACGCGCGCATTTAAGCAACCCTTCTTTGTCAAAACTTGTCGGAAAATCTGCCATTCAGTTATGCCTCAATTGGTATTTATCCTGCTCTCTTCCCGTCTACCATCCACCTCTTGGCGGTGGCAAGTGCAGGCAGTACACGGGAAATTGGCGATTTTTGTTTGATACCGAGGGGATTTGCGCCCTATATAGAAGGGAAGAATGGGAAATAACATGTCGAATATCCAAACTGAAATAACACGCGGCACCAGTTGGCTTGCCAGCGGTGGCCTGCGCCCGACCCGCCAACGGCTGGCTTTGGCCACACTTTTGGTCGGTGACGGTCAGGACCGGCATGTCACAGCCGAAAGCCTGTTTGAGGCGACCCGATCCAATGAGGATACAGTTTCGCTGGCCACAGTTTACAACACGCTAAAGGCATTCAGCGCCGCCGGGCTATTGCGGGAAATAACGGTGAACGGGTCCAAGTGCTATTTTGATACACGCCTCGATGATCATCCGCATTTTTTGTGGGAAGACAGTGCCGAATTGATGGACGCCCCGGCCGACGGGCTTGAGATCTCCAGCTTGCCAGATGCTCCAGCTGGTGCGGAAATTTCCAAGGTGGATGTGGTTATCAGGCTGCGGCGTACGTAGCCTAATCGAGGCCCAGGCTTTTCCCATCGACATGGATTGTGGGAACAGACGTAGGGTCAAACCCTTCAAGACACCTTGTGTTAATTGCCCAACCTTCGAAAGATTTGTATCCGCGCACCCTTTCCTCGGCCGTTAACGTGCGTGGGCGGCGAAACGTCAATATTGCGCAGGTGTGGCAAATATAGTCCCGCGCGGTATTGGTTCCCCATTGGTAGAGATGCAGGCCTTCAAGCGGTGTGATGATTTCCAGAGCGTTTTCGGGTACTCTGAATATGAGCGCGCCCCGCTTGCTACAGACTGAACAGTTACATTCCCGGACGTGGTCAATTGCGGCCGCCACTTTAAACCGTACAAAGCCGCAATGGCAGCGCCCATTGTAAACTTGGAGTTTTGGATTGTCGTTCAGAACCACTGCCCCGGTTCCATCAGACCCAGATCCAGCAATTGCTGCGAATTCCATTCAAATTCCACCGAATTGTGCCAGTGAAATGTCTCAATATCAAAAGTTGAGCCAGAGTTGTTTTTTAGTGCCTTAGCGGTTCTGAATGACATCAGGGACACAGTGATGTTGTGGTGCCAGGGGCAGGAATAGGTATTGTATTCTTCGTCGTTAAACGTGTGATCGGCACGCAGTTTCAACCCCGGTTTGGCTTTGAACAGCGGTATTCTGTCAATGCGGCGGCGAATTTCAGGGATGTGTTCCTCAAACCGCCAGCGTAACCCGCCAAAGAAATTCAACTGGCGTTTTTTGGCCTCGCCCGGGCTTATCTCATCCATCCGACCAAGGGCATAATAGCCGGACTTGTCCAGATAGGCGTGATCCAGCGAAACAGCCTTGGGGTTTTGGCTCAGGTCGCCCGCATAAAGATCAATTACATATCCCAACAGGGCATCGCGGCGCTCTTCTGTGTGGAAGGCCAGCAACTCTGAAATATTTCGGCTTTCACAAAACGGGTGGAACAGGAATTCGGCATTGTAACAATAATAAACCCATTGCCCGGGGACGGCGTCAATAATTGCGTTTACGGCCGTTTCAGTCGCCTGATCAGCCATCATATCGTATTTCACCCGGTGTACGAACAGTTCAAGTTCTTCCGGCAGGACAAGATTTTCGGGGGCGAATATGACAACCGATTTGAACCCAGCCATAATGTGATGGCGAATGGTGGTGTCAACTTCAACCATATCCTCCACTAAAATAAGCGCGATCGGGCCCTTGTTCAGGCCCTCAGCGCCGGTATTCAGAAAATCCGCAAGGCTTTCGTAATTCATTTCAATTCCATAGCAGCTTATTTGCTTACTGCGGTGAAAATCACATGAATACCCGGAAATGCAACCGTTGCAGGGCAAGTTGTTCCCCTGTAGTTACGCGGTTTCAACATATGCCGGAACTTCCCTATGCCAGACGCCAAGAAACTGTTCATTAAGACCTATGGTTGTCAGATGAATGTCTATGACAGCGAACGTATGGCCGAAGTGCTGGCGGTATCGGGGTATGAAACCACTGCCACGCCCGATGACGCAGATATGATCCTGCTGAATACCTGCCATATCCGGGAAAAAGCTGCCGAAAAAATATATTCCGAACTGGGCCGATTCAAGGGACTGAAGGCTGACAATCCTGACCTGAAAATCGGCGTTGCGGGTTGCGTGGCGCAGGCTGAGGGGCAGGAAATCATGCGCCGCCAGCCGATGGTTGATCTGGTGGTTGGGCCACAAAGCTATCACCGTCTGGGTGAGCTGGAAGCAAAGGCGGGTAACGGCGTTAAGGCGCTGGATACGGATTTTCCAGAGGAAGATAAATTTGAACACCTCGCCAAACGGCCCAAAGCGCGCCGGGGACCAACGGCGTTTTTAACCGTACAGGAAGGTTGCGACAAGTTCTGTGCGTTTTGCGTTGTTCCCTATACCCGTGGGGTTGAGGTCTCGCGCCCACCCGCGCGTATTCTGGACGAGGCCCGCGATCTTGTTGAACGGGGCGTGCGCGAAATTACCCTGCTGGGGCAGAACGTGAATGCCTACCACGGGAACGGCGAAACGCTGGCCGGTTTAATCGAAAAGCTGGCGGAAATAGAGGGGCTAAAGCGCATCCGATATACCACCAGCCACCCCAATGACATGGGTGACGATCTGATCGAAGCCCACGCCAACTGCAAAAAGCTGATGCCCTATCTGCATTTACCGGTGCAGTCGGGCAGCGACAAAATATTGAAAGCGATGAACCGCAAACACACGGCAGAAGATTACCTGCAACTGATCGAAAAAATCCGCGCAGCACAGCCCGATCTGCTGTTGTCCGGCGATTTCATTGTCGGGTTTCCTGGCGAAACCGATGATGATTTTGAACAGACAATGGCGCTGGTCCGCGTGGTTGGCTACGGGCAGGCCTATTCGTTCAAATATTCCGCCAGACCGGGGACACCTGCGGCGGAGCGGGCAGAAGTGGATGAGGGCGTGAAGGCTGAGCGCCTTGCCCGGTTACAGGCTTTGTTAAGCGAGCAACAAAAACACGCGCAGGAACAGATGGTTGGGCGCGCGGTGTCGGTGCTGTTCGAAAAACCCGGCCGGCTGGACGGGCAATTGATTGGCAAGTCCGAACACCTGCACGCCGTGCATGTGGTTAGCCCGGCGGATAATCTCGGGGCTGTCTGCAAAGTGAAAATTATCAAAACCGAAGCAAATTCGCTAACCGGTGAGCTGATCCAGTAAATCTACCAGAGCGGGTATAATGGGGCTCGGGCTCTCCAAAATACCACATTTAGTGTTTATTCCTTCACTTTGCAGCGAAACTTGTTAATCTGCTCAGCAACAATAACAAGCGATACGCTGGGCGCATGTCTTTGACATGTTTTGGGGGTTTAATGAAAAATATTTTCGTAAAAAATACAGGGACTTGGCGCAGGAAAATCGCGTTGGCGTTTACGGTATTCTCAGCTTTCTCGCTGGGAATCGCCGGTACAGTTGTTGCAGCAGGCAACACGGAACCCCGCACGATTATCGGCGAAAAATACGTGCCAACGATCTGGGTTGACCCGGATGGCTGCGAACACTGGGTGTTTGACGACGGTTGGGAAGGCTACATGACCCCGCACGTCACCCGTGACGGTCGCCCGGTTTGCCGGACCAGCAATACCTGCGCGGTACTGAATTCGGATCAGCTGTTCGCAACCAATCAAACTGCAATATCTGCCGGAAATCGGGCGAGACTGATGAAATTTTTCAAAGACGTACCGGCCAAGTCGTTTATTATTGCAGGACATACCGACAGTCGGGCCAGTGATGAATACAACATGAAGCTGTCGCAGCGTCGCGCGAACGCGGTAGCTTTGGTGGCACAGGCAGCTGGCGCAGATGTGTTCGATGTTCGCGGTTACGGCGAACGGGCTCCAAAAGCATCTAACCGAACCGCCGCCGGAAAAGCGCAGAACCGGCGCGTTGAAATCATATGTGTGTATTAGGGTTTGGGTAATGGTTATTTTTAGAGCGACTGGCGTTGTGATCGCAGGGTTTGTGCTGATGTCCTGCGAGGGGCTGACTGGTGATCGTTCAGACAAGACCCGTGATCACGGGCTGGATTCCAAACCGCTTAGTGAACTACAGGCCGGTATCTGGATCGATCCAACCGGGTGCGATCACTGGATTATTGATGACGGGATTGAAGGCTATCTGTCTCAGCGTTTGAATCGCGATGGCACTCCGGTTTGTTCCGGTTCTGCATTGTCAAACTATGCGACTGGCGACTTTAAAGGTGGTTCAACCGTTGCGGATGCGATTTAGGCCCTGAAATCCCGAAAGCGTTACAATTTCATGTTCTTGCTTGCGTGAAGCATGGCAAATTGGCACCATTACCCCAAAGCACCTTAACGGAGATTCTTTTTGGGAATTAGCGCAATTACCCCGCCGCCATCACCTGATGACGTTCACCAAACACTATTGGAATTTCCCGACAACCGGCTGTTAATCGACCTTTGTGGCGAATTTGACCGTAATCTCGCGCAGATTGAGCATAATCTGGACGTGCAGATCGTGCGCCGTGGCAATCAGCTTGCAATAATGGGGGATGCGTCATCGCGTGAACAGGCCGCCGGGGTTTTGCAGGGGCTTTACGCCAAACTGGAAGCAGGCCGCGCAATAGATGCCGGTGAGATTGAGGGTGAAATTCGCATGGGTGGTGTCGAAGGAATTAGCGCCGACACCAATGGCGATCAGACCGATATGTTCCGTGGCGGGCGCGCGGAAATCAAGACCCGCAAAATGACCGTGGAACCCCGCACCAAGGCGCAGAACGATTATGTGCGCTCGCTCTATGAAAATGAACTGGCCTTTGGCATTGGCCCGGCCGGGACCGGTAAAACCTATCTGGCAGTGGCCGTAGGGGTGAACATGTTTATCAGTGGGCAGGTGGATAAGATCATCCTGTCACGCCCGGCTGTTGAAGCGGGTGAGCGTCTGGGTTTCCTGCCCGGCGACATGAAAGACAAGGTCGATCCCTACATGCAACCGCTTTATGATGCGCTGAACGATTTTTTGCCGGGCAAACAAATGGCCCGGATGATTGAAGAAAAACAGATCGAAATTGCACCGCTGGCGTTTATGCGCGGGCGTACATTGTCGAACGCCTTTGTGGTGCTGGATGAGGCGCAGAACGCCACTACAATGCAGATGAAGATGTTCCTGACCCGTCTGGGTAAAGGCAGCCGTATGGTGATCACCGGTGATAGGACACAGGTTGATCTGGCACGTCATGTCCCTAGCGGGTTGGTAGATGCTGAAAGGCTGTTGGCTGGGATCAACAAGATCAGCTTTAACTATTTCACCGCAAAAGATGTGGTGCGCCATCCCTTGGTTGCACGGATAATTGAAGCGTACGACGCCGATACGGATACCGATGGCTGATCTGGTTGATGTTCTGATTGAAGATCAAAGATGGGTGGTCGTTGGGCTAGGGGAATTGGCGCAAACCTTTGGCATGGCGACGCTTGGCCACTTAGGGTTGAACCCGGCACAATATGAAATCAGCCTGCTGGGATGTAATGATGCCCGGATCGCAGAGCTAAACGCCGATTTTCGGGAAAAACCGGGGGCGACGAATGTGCTTTCGTGGCCGTCACAGGAACGGGGTGGGACCAAACCCGGCGCTAAACCGAAGCTGCCGCAACACAGTGGCTCAGAGCCGCTTGAACTGGGCGATATCGCGATTGCCTATGAAACCTGTCTGAATGAGGCAGAGCAGGCGAACACTGATTTCGGCCATCATGTCGCCCATTTACTGGTTCATGCTACGTTACATCTGTTGGGTTATGACCACATAAACGGGCAAGATGCAGCGTTAATGGAAGGATTAGAGCAACAGATACTTGCAAGCATGGGTCATCCCGACCCATATGGTAACGAATAGGGCAAAACTGCCGCAACACTGGAAAGGAACTATGGGCGATACTGACGAAGGGTCTTCTAGCGCAGCGCAAAGCGCGCAAAGACCAACAAGGACGAAGCAACCTGGCATTTTGGGCCGGATTGTTGCTGCCCTTAGCCCCTCGGATATTTCCGGGGATCAAGTAGATAACTCAGTTGCCCACAGTAACGGGTCAGCGGTTTTGGGTGCCTCTCTTGGGTTGCTCAACCTGCGCCGTATGCGTGTGGAAGACGTGGCCGTTCCCAAGGCCGAAATTATTTCAGTCCCCAGTGACATAAAAAAGGATGGTCTGGTTAAGATTTTCCGCGACACAGGTCTGACCCGTATACCGGTTTACAAGGAAACGCTGGATACACCGGTTGGGCTGGTACACCTGAAAGATTTTGCCCTTAAACACGGGTTTAACGGCGGCGGCCCACGCTATAATTTGCAGAAAATGGTGCGGCCTTTGTTGTTTGCGCCCCCTTCAATGCCTATCGGTGTATTGCTGCAAAAAATGCAGAGTGAGCGGATACATATGGCGCTGGTGGTCGATGAATATGGCGGCGTTGACGGGCTGGTGACGATCGAGGATCTGATCGAACAGGTTGTCGGCGAAATTGAAGATGAACACGACGTGACAGACGGTGAATTGTGGGTAAACGAAAAGCCGGGTTGTTATCTGGCAGACGCAAAAACCCCACTTGATGAATTCGAAGCCGAAATTGGGCTAACACTGGTTGATCCACTGGAAGACGAAGAAATTGACACACTTGGTGGGTTGGTGGCTTTACTGACAGGCCGCATTCCGTCGCGCGGTGAGGTGATCGTGCATCCAAAAGGCCCCGAATTTGAAATCGTGGACGCCGATCCGCGGCGCATTAAACACCTGCGCATTCGCCTGCCGCATTTGCAAACGGATGATTGACGGTTTGGCCGGCCTGATCGATCGGCTGTCTCGCATCACTGGCTGGCGCGGCGGGTTATTATCTGCAGTTATTGGGCTTGGAATTGGCTTGGGTCAGGCCCCGTTCGGGTTTGTCTGGCTGGGGTTTCCGGCGATCGGACTGGTGATATTACTCGGCTACACCTCAACCAACCCACGTCAGGCCGCTTGGCGGGGTTTTGCGGCGGGTTTTGGCTTTGCTTTGCTGGTGTTTTCCTGGATTGTTGAACCCTTTTTGGTGGATGTCAAAACATTCGGCTGGATGGCCCCGTTTGCGTTGCTGTTCATGGCGGCGGGCTTCGCTTTTTTCTGGTGCTTGGCGTTTTGGCTGGCGCGCCGGTTGGCCGGACAGGGGACGCTGGCGCTTGCTTTGTTGATCCCGGTTCTCTGGACCGGGTCCGAGCTTTTGCGTTCCTACATCCTGACCGGGTTCCCATGGGCGCTCACTTCCTACATCTGGGTCGACACTCCGGTTTACCAGTGGGCGGCGTTTGTCGGGCCGCACGGATTAACACTGGCTACGTTTCTATTGGCGGCCGGGCTGGCGATTGCTTTGGCTAAGCGCAGTTTTGCCAAGGTATTTGTCGGCGCTGCGCTGCTCGTTAGCGCGGTTGCCGGAGGCGCTTGGTTACAGGCCCAACCTGTCCCGGATACAACTAACCCGCAGCCGGTGGTTCGCCTGATCCAACCCAATGCCAACCAAAAGCAAAAATGGGACCCGGAAATGATCCCGGTTTTCTACAATCGCCAGCTTGACCTGACGGCTGAACCCGGCGATGCACCGGTCGATCTGGTGATCTGGCCCGAAGTGGCGGTGCCGTTTTTGTTAAACGATCCTTCGGCTTCATTTTGGGAAATTTCAGAGGCTGCGAACGGTGCCAGGGTTATTCTAGGGGCGCAACGTCTGGATGGTCTCAGGGCGTTCAACAGTCTGGCGGTGCTGGGGCAGGGCGGTGAAATCACCCAGACCTATGACAAAAATCATCTGGTACCGTTTGGCGAATATATCCCCGGTAACTGGCTGCTTGGGCGGATTGGCCTAAAGGCCATGACTGCAAAATATGGTTATGGCTATAGTGCCGGGCCAGGATTGCGGGTGCTGGATCTCGGCGACCTTGGCAAAGTGATGCCATTGATCTGCTATGAGGCGATATTCCCCCATGAAATGCGTCGGGTGGCTGAGCGCCCCGACTGGATGTTGCTGATCACCAATGACGCCTGGTTTGGTGAGGCCGCCGGTCCCTATCAGCATTTGGCACAGGCGCGCGCGCGCGCGGTTGAGTTCGGCCTGCCGATGGTGCGGGTCGCAAATACCGGCATATCAGCAGTGATTGACGCGCGGGGACAGGTCGTTGATTCTATGCCGCTTGGGGTTTCCGGGCGTCTGGACGTGAAATTACCGGGCACGCTACCTGCCAGTATTTATTGGAAAACCGGCGACACTCCGGTGGTTTTACTGTTGATTGTCCTTGGCTTTGCGGCGCTTTGGTTGAAAAGGCGATATGCAATTGACCCGGCAGGCACCCCCATGTAATCGGGGCGAATTAACCGTCACAACGGCTTCCTGACGTGGCGGGGCATAAAAATGGAGCAATCATATGTCACGGCAAAACTATATTTTCACTTCGGAATCCGTATCCGAGGGGCACCCCGATAAATTATGCGATCGTATTTCTGATGCAGTTCTGGACGCCTTTCTGGCGGAAGAACCCGAGGCGCGGGTTGCCTGTGAAACATTTGCAACCACCAACCGAATTGTTGTGGGCGGCGAAGTTGGTCTGTCCAGCAAGGAAAAGCTGGCCGATTATATGGGCCGGATCGAAGGAATTGCCCGCGATTGCGTAAAAGACATTGGTTATGAGCAGGATAAGTTCCACTGGAATACCTTGAAGGTGTCGAACTACCTGCACGAGCAATCCGCCCACATTGCGCAAGGCGTGGATGCGGCTGCCAACAAGGACGAAGGTGCGGGTGATCAGGGGATCATGTTTGGCTATGCCACCACCGAAACCCCGGAACTGATGCCTGCCCCGATCCAGTATTCCCACGCGATCCTGCGGCGTTTGGCAGAGGTGCGTAAATCTGGCCAGGAACCCAGCCTGCGCCCTGACGCAAAATCACAACTTTCGCTGCGTTACGTTGATGGCAAGCCGGTTGAGGTCACCTCGATTGTTCTGTCCACGCAGCACGCGAGCGAGGACCAGACCTCAGACGACATCCGCGCCATTGTGGAACCCCACATCCGCGATGTGCTGCCAGCGGAATGGATTACACCCGAAACCAAATGGTGGGTGAACCCGACCGGCACATTCGTCATTGGTGGCCCCGATGGTGACGCCGGGCTGACCGGGCGTAAAATCATCGTCGACACCTACGGTGGTGCCGCGCCGCACGGCGGCGGCGCATTTTCCGGCAAGGATCCAACAAAGGTTGACCGTTCCGCCGCCTATATCGCGCGCTATCTGGCCAAGAACGTTGTCGCTTCGGGTATGGCAGATCGCTGCCTCATCCAGCTTTCCTATGCTATCGGGGTGGCCAAACCCCTGTCGATCTATGTCGATACCTTCGGGCAAAGCGAAATTCCGCCCGCACAGATCGAACAGGCAATTGATCAGGTCATGGACCTGACGCCGCGCGGTATCCGTGAACATCTGGGCATGAACCGCCCGATTTATCAGCGTACCGCAGCCTACGGCCACTTTGGCCGCGCGCCAGAAGCTGACGGCGGGTTTAGCTGGGAAAAGACCGATCTGGTTGAGGCATTGAAAAAAGCTGTTTGACTGACCGGTGCCTGAGGGGTTGACCTTCGGTGTCAGGTTTTGAAAGAAGCCCCGGAGAACCTCCGGGTTTTTTTTGATTGTGACGAAGGACGACAGGCAAATGGTGGATAAGCCACGGCGCAATTTTTACGGTCGCCAGCATGGCAAGACCTTGCGCAATCGCCATAAGGAATTTCTGGCCAATGATTTGGCTGCGCTATCCCCCGGGCTGATCAGCCCGCAGGATAACCCTGAACGGGTACCACTGGATTTGCCGACACGGTTTGGCGGCAGGCCGGTTTGGCTGGAAATCGGCTTTGGCGGTGGTGAACATCTGGTGCATCAGGCAGCGAGTAACCCGGATGTGGAAATCATTGGCTGTGAGCCGTTTATCAATGGTGTCGCCATGTTGCTGGGTAAAATCCATGACGCTGGTGTGGACAATATAGCTGTCTATCCCGGCGATGTGCGCGATCTGTTTGATGTGCTGCCAGCCGGGTCTATCAAACGGGCGTTTCTGCTATACCCTGATCCGTGGCCCAAGCAGCGCCATGTGGGTCGGCGGTTTATGAACCAGACCTATTTGGAACCACTGGCGCGTGTTTTGGCGCCGGGGGCAGTGTTTCGGGTGGTGACAGATATTCCCGAATATGTGCAGCGCACGTTAGTACAGGTGCCGGGGCACGGGTTTGAGCTGATAGCACAGATCAGCGCGCCGTGGGAGGACTGGGTAAGCACCCGCTATGAAAGAAAGGCCCTGCGAGAGGGCCGTGTGCCGCACTACATGACCTTTCAGCGTTTGGGTTAGGGCGGATGCCTCCGGCGGAGATATTTAAGAAAAGAAGAAGGGTGTAGAGCTTCCGGCATGGACGCTTTAGCTGGTCTGGGTTATCAAACCGATCGCAACCACTTTTAAGGATTTTACATGTCCAGCCACGGCGCGGCCATTCCAATGACATCCCGCCCTTGTGGTCCGCTGAAAGGCGTGGCTGAAGTACCCGGCGACAAGTCAATTTCGCACCGGGCGCTGATATTGGGCGCAATGGCTGTGGGTGAAACCCGGATCACCGGCTTGCTGGAAGGCCAGGATGTGCTGGACACGGCGGCCGCGATGCGGGCGTTTGGGGCTAAGGTTGAGCAGACCGGTCCGGGGGAGTGGTCAGTGCACGGGGTCGGTGTCGGCGGTTTTAGCGAACCAGATGACGTGATTGATTGCGGCAATTCCGGCACCGGGGTGCGCCTGATTATGGGGGCGATGGCAACGTCCGGTATTACGGCGACATTTACCGGTGACGGGTCATTGCGCTTGCGACCTATGGCGCGAATAACCGACCCGATTTCTTTATTCGGAGCAACGTCTTATGGCCGTTCAGGTGGCCGGCTGCCGATGACAATCGTTGGTGCGGCTGACCCGGTTCCAGTGCGGTACGAATTGCCAATGCCCTCGGCGCAGGTGAAATCTGCGGTATTGCTGGCCGGGCTGAATGCACCGGGGCAGACGGTGGTGATCGAACATGTGGCGACGCGGGATCACACCGAGCGGATGCTGGCGGGATTTGGCGCGAATATTATTACCAAGGATGGCGTGATCACGCTGACCGGGCAGCCCGAACTAAAGCCGCAGGATATTGTGGTGCCGCGCGACCCAAGCTCGGCGGCGTTTCCGGTGTGTGCCGCACTGATTGTGCAAGGCTCCGAGGTGCTGGTACCCGGCGTCAGCCAGAACCCGACACGCAATGGGCTGTACACCACACTGATCGAAATGGGCGCGGATATTGCATTTGAAAATGAACGTTTCGAAGGTGGTGAGCCGGTGGCGGACTTGCGGGTTCGGGCATCGCTGTTGAAGGGCGTTGAGGTTCCGGCCAGCCGCGCCGCCAGTATGATTGACGAATTTCCGATCCTTGCGGTGGTGGCGGCCAGTGCGCGCGGCACGACGATAATGCGCGGCGTCAAAGAGTTACGGGTAAAAGAATGTGACCGGATCGACGCAATGGCGCGCGGGCTGGAAGCCAATGGCGTGCGCATTGAAGAGGACGATGATACCCTGATCGTACATGGCATGGGGCCGGGCGGGGTACCCGGTGGTGGCACCTGCGCGACCCATCTGGATCACAGGATTGCGATGGCGTTCATGTGCCTTGGGATGGCGGCGATTAAGCCGGTGAACATAGATGATGGCGGCCCGATTGTGACGTCATTCCCGATATTTGAGGGGCTGATGGGTGGATTGGGCGCGCAGCTTGTGCGGGCAAACCGGTGAAATTCACCGTCGCCATAGACGGCCCGGCGGCAGCTGGGAAAGGCACGATTTCCAAAGGGGTGGCAGCGCATTTTGGCTTTGCACATCTGGATACCGGGCTGCTGTATCGCGCAGTTGGGCGTAAGGTTCTGGGCGGGATGGACCCGCTTGAGGCGGCGAATTCTTTGACGAATGAAGATCTGAATGGTGATGATCTGCGCACGCCTGAGGTGGCGCAGGCGACCTCGCAAGTAGCTGTTAAAAAAGAGGTTCGCTCAGCTTTGCTGGCGTTTCAGCGTGATTTTGCACGCCGGGATGGCGGTACGGTTCTTGATGGCCGCGACATTGGCACGGTGATCTGTCCGGATGCGGAGGTGAAGCTGTTTGTAACCGCCTCGGACAATGTACGGGCAGTTCGAAGGTACGCCGAGCTGACCGGCAAAGGCATCAACATAACGCTGGCCCAGGTTCAGGCCGATTTGCAGGCCCGCGATGCGCGCGACGCCGGGCGGGAAACCGCACCGACGAAGCAGGCGCGGGATGCGGTGTTGCTGGATACATCTGACATGACGATTGAAACGGCGCTGGCGGTGGCGATTGCGGCTGTAAATGCGGTGTATTCGGGCGCGTAGAGGAAGCGCCTAGGCAAGTTCTTCCAACAGGGCAGGCAGGTCGAGGTGTGAATTTACCATATCCAGTTCACCAGCAACATTACGCGGCCAGTCTTTAGGCGCGCGGTCCCGGTAAATCTCAATGCCGTTGCCATCCGGATCACTGAAATAAATCGCCTCGGACACCCCGTGGTCCGCCGCACCCTCAACATTCACGCCCGCATCCATCACCCGGCGCAGGGCAGCGGCCAGCGCCGCGCGGTCCGGGTAAAGAAACGCGGTATGATACAGCCCGGTATGGCCCTTGGGCGGAGGTGTGCCGCCCTTACTGTCCCACGTATTCAGACCGATATGGTGGTGATAATCGCCCGCCGACAGGAACGCGGCAGTTCGGCCGAATTTCTGTTGCAGATCGAAACCCATCACATCGCGGTAAAACGAGATCGCGCGCTCCAGATCAGCGACCCGCAAATGGATATGGCCGATGCGGGTCTCGGGGTGGGTTGTGTAGGT
>VAPK010834067.1_pt1 | contig 13477 bp, 11 predicted proteins | sample 3395031 | NCBI WGS metagenome assembly VAPK01 (sample SAMN08290443, study PRJNA428436) | hydrothermal vent metagenome | isolation source: Deep-sea hydrothermal vent chimney 1 | place: Pacific Ocean: Juan De Fuca Ridge | reverse complement strand
GTGAGCAACGAAACCCAGCTTTTACATCATGCTGGGTTTCGCTATTCGCTCTACCCAGCCTACCTATCAACCTGTTTTTCCTTAATCCAATGATTTATAGGCTTTCAATTTATCAGTAGCAAACCTTGCGCCTTCATTTATGATAATCTAGTGACTTTTCACTGTCGTCATGTCAGGCAATTGAAGCTGAACAAATTCATTGAGCATTAGCCACAGTGATCGAGAGGCATTTTAAATCAATGACTTGTTTTAAAATTCGAATTCCGAAACTTTAGTTATAATACTTAGCAAAAGAATTAACACTCACCCTTGGTGTTTTGTAGGAGTTTACTAATGCCTCAGTATCTTCATACCCTAATGCCATACTGCATAATAAAATTGTATCTTGTGGGTAATCTAATATTGTTTTAACAACTTCTGAATAATCAGCCACTGAAGCTTGTGGACAAGTCGCCAACCCATGCTCAACTGCCACCAACATAATAGATTGTAAAAACATACCATAGTCCATAAAAGAACCTGTTTGCATATCTCCGTCCATAAAGAAAAACAGCATAACAGGCGCATCAAAAGCTCTGTAGTTTGCCGCCCATAAATCTTGTTGCCGTTGCTTATCTTCCCGTTGTACTTTTAACGTTGAGTACATTTGTAAACCACAAGCAATACGTCGAGATTTATAAGGCTCTACCCATTTTTCAGGATAATATTGATAATCCGCTTTACCTTTATCACCCATACGAAATTTATTTTCAATTTCTGTTTGTAGCGCGCATTTAGTGTCTCCTTTTACAACAGCCACCTGCCAAGGCTGAATATTTGCTCCAGAAGGCGCCAAGCTAGCCGCCGTTAAAATAGCATTTATTTGCTCTTCTTCAACATCCTTATTAAGAAAAGCTCGCACCGATTTTCTTTGTTGCAAAGCATTAATAATATTCATTATCAGGTAATTTATTAATCTCTAAATTCAAATCAAACTGTAGGATTTTTATAATACATGTTGAATAAATGTTACCCCAACACCTACAAACCCTATTGTTGTAATAGTAAAACTTATTGCTGTAAAAATTTTCCAAAACTGCTTATTCCAAAAATCAGGATCAAAAGTGGCAATAACAAAAACACTTGGATTAGTAAACCCACCTATTGCAACACACCAACAGGCAAAAATAGGTAAATCAACCCCCGAACCATAAAAGGCCAAATTAAATAATGCCATAAGCGCATAATCAACATGCGCTCTAATCATGGTTTTATAATCAACAATTTTCTCGTCTAAACCTTTAATTGGAAACCACCGAGCAAATGTCATTAGCCATGCTGATAAAATTAATGCTGTCATACAAACCACAGCACCCACTAATAAAATTCCCATAACATTTCCTAATTTATTGTTAAATAAAGATTTTGTGACTAATACCTGAATCCGTGACTTCACTACGGCACAGAACACAAGCTATTGATTCCACATTGAAGTCACGGACTCAGATATACTTCGCGCGGTCACGGATGCGGAATTTATAAGCTGCTGATTTTTGTCGATAGTAAGGCGATGAAACAGGCGCATAGCAAGCTACGCAACTGTTTCAGCAACACAGCTATCGGCAAAAATTCAGTGGTTAGAAACCCACAGTTGTGACCGCGCGAAGTATAATACCAACCAATATTAAACTATTTTTCATTTTGATAATTGTTAAAAGTTATTTCATGCACGTTCCTTAGCTAGTTTCATTCGTCCAATATAAATTTAAGCATAGCGACGATGCATCCACCTTATTTTTCACACCTCAACAGCCATGACAAATAAGCAAATTTGTTGATATAATATACAAATATAGTCCCCGTAGCATAATTGGATAATGCAATCCCCTCCTAAGGGATAGATTGGCGGTTCGACTCCGTCCGGGGACGCCATTTTGGATCGTCCTTATTTACCTACCCTTAGCTTTCTAAATACTCATCTTTTAACTGCTTATAATGTTCACAAGAATATTCCAAAAACTGTTTTTCTGTCTGTTTTAAAGGGCGGGCTTGTTTCGCAGGCGAACCAATATATAAATAGCCACTTTCCAGCCTTTTTCCTGGAGGAACTAAAGCTCCTGCCCCTAGCATCACATAATCTTCTAACACGGCATCATCCATAATAATTGCACCAATCCCCACCAAACAATAGTCGCCCACAGTACAGGCATGGACCACAGCTCTATGCCCGATAGTTACCCCTTTACCAATTTTTAAAGGGTGTCCTGCTGATGAATAGTCCCCTGCATGAGAAACGTGTAAAACGGAACCATCCTGTACATTAGTCCCATCACCAATTTCAATACTCTCTACATCACCTCTAATAACGGTTGTTGGCCAGACTGAAACATCATTCCCCAGCTTAACATTGCCAATTACTATCGCACTATCATCAATAAACACTTTATTTCCAATGACTGGCTTTTTGTTTTTAAACGACCTAATCACAATATTTCTCCATTTTTTACTATACTCTTAATGATACAACATCTACTTTAACAGAGGGTAATATGGCTCTATTTGATGGTATAAAAAGACAGCTTCGTTCAGTTATTGAGTGGAAAAACCCACCTTCTGACATTTTAATGTCCCAGTGGACAGAAAATGGTGATGAAATAAAAAATGCCTCAAAACTAATTGTTGGGCCAGGGCAAGGTTGTATTTTTATCTATGAAGGCAAAGTACAGGCTATTATTGAAGAAGAGGGCTTGATAAATTTAGCGACGGCTAACATTCCTTTCTGGACAACGATCAAGAAATTTATGCAGTTTTTTGAAAGTGAGCATAAAGCAGCCATTTACTTCTACAAAAAAAGCAAAATACTGGATCAAAAATGGGGAACAACCTCTCCTATTAAATATGATGATCCAAAATACAAGTTTCCCGTTGGCTTAAGAGCTTATGGAAATTATAGTTACCGAATATACGATCCTAAAGATTTTTTTGTAAATGTTGCTGGAAGTCATACCGATTTCTATATTGATGATTTTAGATCCGTTATGTCTGCGCGTATTATTCATCCAATCAGTGATTATCTAGCAGAAAGTCAATATAGTTATGCCCAAATTGATAGCAACCGAGAAGAGATTGCACAAGGTATATCGATTAAGCTATCAATCGCCTTTCGTAAACTTGGTTTTGATATTACCGACTTTAGAATTGAAGGTACTGACTTTGACGAAGAAACTTTAAAACGAATTAATCGAATTGCTGATTTAACTGCTGAAGCCCAGGCGGCACAAGCTGTTGGTCTTGATTATGCCAAGGTACAACAATTAGAAGCCCTTCGTGAGGCGGCTAGAAATGAAGGTGGTGGGGCTGGAATAGGTATGGGAATGGGTGCTGGTATAGGTTTGGGACAAAGTATGGCCCAAACTATAACTCAGCAAAATAACATGGACTCCCAAACGACATCCAATGATGCAATGACCAAATTAAAACAATTAAAAAACATGTTTGAAGCTGAGCTAATTACTGAGCAAGAGTACCAAGCTAAAAAACAAGATATTCTGGACCAAATTTAAAATGGCTAGATGTAAAAGCTGTTCAGCCCCTTTACCAGCAAATACTAATCGCTGTATTTATTGCAATGTGCGTAATGATGTTGACCTACATAGTAAGCATAAATATAATATTCAAACTAAACATTCTAAGCGTATTTGCCCTCATTGTGATACTCATTTACAAACCATAAAATTAGATATTAATGGTCCTCTTTTTATAGAACGCTGTAAAGGCTGTTTTGGTTTGTTTTTTGATTTAGGTGAAATTGATACCCTGCTTGAAAATTCAGTATCTAATGTATCTGATATCAACTTAACGCTGATAAAAAATATAAACAAAGACCGCTTTGCATCACATCAGAAAGTTAAATATATTAAATGTCCTGTTTGCAGTAACTATATGAAAAGGCTTAATTTTGGTCATCGTAGCGGAGTAATTGTTGACCAATGCCTAAAGCACGGAATTTGGGTTGATAGTGGAGAAATTACTCATTTGATGGAATGGAAAAAAGCGGGAGGACAATTACTTAACGCGAAAGAAAAGCTAAACACAAAACCAAAAAAAAACGCGTCCCCTCTGTTAGACCCTTCTGCCTATACTCAACAGACCGCCCCCTTAGAATCAGACCTATTAGAAACAGTCTCAACCCTAATTTATAGGCTTTTTACTTAAGGGTATCAGTATATTAATATTTCCTACTATTACCACCATAAATGACAGAATACAGCCTATCAAGTCTGTTATACTTAATATGATTTTAAATCTTTTATAATTAGGGAATGGGGATTCAATAATACCCAAAACTAAAATCCATAGGATGTGCTGAGGTACGAAGCGCATCTTACATTTAGATACGCTTCATACCTCAGCATCCTATATTTTGTATATTATTAATTTCTACTTCTTAAGCTTTATTTTATCAAGGTACATTTATGGCTTTATTGAGTTCATTCTTTAAAGAAAAAACAACAAAAAATACTACTGTCTTAAATGAAAAATTAACCTTAGAAGTTTTAAAAAATTTAATTCCTATAAGAAACTTAAGTAATGATAAGCTTGAATCTTTTGCCTTAAAACATAAGGCTGAAGTTTTACCTAAAGGTCAGGTGGTTTTTAAACTAAATGAACCCTCTAAAACAGTTATCTTCCTTTTAAAAGGAACAGTCTCTTTAGAAGATGAAAGTGGAAAAACTTTTGATATTAGTGCATCTGAAGTAAAAGCTAAATTTCCTCTTTCAAGCGGCTTAAAATATACTACAACAGCCACTGCAAAAACTAAGATTAATATATTACGTGTTTCCCACAAGGTCATGGCTATTGGCTCAGAAAAACACAACTCGGCTAAACTGCTAATTCCTGATAATTTAAAAGATAACCGTTTACTACAAACTTTTGCCCAACAATTTATGGATGATGAGCTTGAAGTACCTTCTTTACCAAGTATTGCCATTCAATTAAGAAAAGCAATGCAAAATGAAATAGGTATTGAAGAAGCGGTTAAAATCATTCAGCTTGACCCTGTTATTTCGGCAAAATTAATTGAAGTTGCTAACTGTCCTCTTTATATCTGCAACACCCCTGCTAAAAGCTGCTTTGAAGCCGTAAAAAGAATAGGCTTAAATGCAACTCGTAGCCTCGTAATTAGTTTAAGTATAAAAAATATATTTTCCAGTAAATCACCATTAATCAGAAAACACTTGGATCAACAATGGAAAGCAAGTATTTACCTTTCCAGCTTATGCTTCATCCTTGCATCGACTGATAAACAAATAAACCCGGAAGAGGCTTTATTAGCTGGGCTAGTTGCAGATATAGGTGTTATTCCTTTTCTAAATTTTATAACAAAGTTACCGGCTGACTATTATAATGAAGAGGAAATTATGCAAGCTATTCCTGTCATTAAAGGGGTGGTCGGTACAACTATTCTGAAAAACTGGGGCTTTGCAGAGGAATTTATTAAAATCCCTTTACAATCAGAAGACTGGTACTACCATAGCGAAGATAAGATTAATTATACTGATATTGTTATTTTATCCAGACTACATAGTAAAATTGGTCAAAAAATACCGCATTTACCCGCAATCACTTCAATTCCAGCGGCCAGTAAATTAAAATCTATTACCCTTTCACCTGAAAATTCATTAAGTATTCTGCACGATGCTAAAGATAAAATTAATAAAACTTTAAAAACATTTTCCGCTTAATTTTGACATTTTATTAATGATACCTAACCTCAATATTTTCTGCAGAAATAAATTTATTAAGCCTTAATATTAACTCATCAGTGGGGTGTACTCGCCAATCATCCCCTAGCTGAATAACAGCTTTTGCTGTATTAGAAAACTGAACCTGTATTGGACAACTGCCGCCTGCAAAAGGTTGTATTATTTGTCTTAAGGTATCAACAAAGGGTTTTGTTTCCAATTCACTCTCACGCCTATCCCAACAAAGTACAATAGCTCGAGCAAATAACTCTCTGGCCTGTTCAAAAGTATATAATTTATCAGCCGTCATCCTTAGTCCACCTGAAAAGTCATCAATACTTAAAGGTCCTTCTGCAACCAATAAAGCATCTTTAGTTAGAATATCGCGATAAGCTTCATAAGTTCTACTAAATGCTGCAACTTCGAGCCTGCCCGTTTTATCATCAAAAGTGGCAAAACCCATCATTGTACCTTTTTTGGTTTGCCTGGTTCGCATTTCAACAACTAAGCCTGCAACCCTACCTTCTATTTTAGATTTTGAACGTTCAGCATCGGCAATCAGCATTCCAATGCTGGCCTGTCTAATATGCTTTAGTTCTGCTTCATATCGATCAATGGGGTGCCCCGTTAAGTAAAGCCCTAATGTTATTTTCTCGGCATCTAATTTTTCCTTTTCCGTCCAGGCTTCAACATTAGTGGAATACGCTTCTAAATCATCACCTTTATCAACCTGAACAGCTAAGCCAAACATATCATTTTGACCGGTTTGGCTCATTTTTCCATGTTGTTCAGCTACTTTCAACGCAGTTGTTAACTCTGCCAAATGGGAAGCTCTATTATCATTTATGCTGTCAAAAGCACCTCCTCTTATCAGTGCCTCAATAGCCCGACGGTTGACCTTTCTTAACTGAACCCGTTTACATAAATCATAAAGCCCTAAAAAAGGGCCTTTTTCAGTCCTTTCTGCTAATAAATCTTCAATAGCAGATTCCCCAACCCCTTTTATGGCACCAATACCATAAACAATCTCGCCTTGAATATTTTCGGTAAAATGATATTGAGACGTATTAATATCAGGCGGAAGAAGTGTTAACCCCATCTCATGGCACTCTTCAACAAGGGTAACAACTTTGTCGGTGTTATCCATATCTGCCGACATAACAGCTGCCATAAAAGCCCCTGGATAATGCCTTTTAAGCCATGCAGTTTGGTAGGCAACTAAAGCATAAGCCGCTGAATGTGATTTATTAAATCCATAGCCAGCAAATTTTTCCATTAAATCAAAAACGTAAGTTGCTATTGATTCATCAATGTTATTATTAATTGAGCCCTCGGTAAAAATAGCTCTTTGTTTTGCCATTTCCTCTGGCTTTTTCTTACCCATTGCCCGACGAAGCATATCCGCCTCACCAAGTGAATAACCCGCTAACTCTCGTGCAATTTGCATCACCTGCTCTTGATACAAAATAACACCATTGGTAGGGCTTAAAATGGGGATTAATAGATCATGGGCATATTCTGCTTTGGCACCATGTTTCACATTAATATAGTCATCAACCATGCCTGATTCTAATGGCCCTGGTCTAAACAGAGCCACCAAAGCAATAATATCGTCAAAACAATCAGGCTTTAGCTTACGAATCAGCTCTTTCATTCCCCGTGATTCTAATTGAAATACCGCTGTCGTCTGACATTTTAAGAATATTTCATCATAAGTGGTCTGGTCATTTCTCGGGATTTGACTAATATCTACTTCCGGCTCACCCAGTAGCTTTTTCTTAGCATTGATAGTTTGTAATGCCCAATCAATAATAGTCAGTGTACGCAGTCCAAGAAAATCAAACTTGACTAAACCCACTGCTTCTACATCATCTTTATCAAACTGAGTGACTAAATTATTACCTTCCTGATCACAATACAGCGCAGAAAAGTCTGTTAATTTAGTCGGTGAAATAACCACCCCTCCAGCATGTTTCCCTGCATTCCGTGATGTACCTTCAAGTGACATAGCCATATCAATTAAGGTTTTTACATCTTCTTCATTATCATAACGGTCTTTCAGCTCAGCACTCTCTTCTAGTGCCTTAGGCAAAGTCATTCCTATTTCAAAAGGTACTAACTTCGATAAACCATCCACAAAACCATACGATAATGCCATCACTCGTCCTACGTCACGTATTACCGCTTTAGCGGCCATAGAACCATAAGTAATAATTTGAGATACTTTATCTCGCCCATAATGCCTAGCGACATAATCAATCACTTCATCGCGTCTATCCATACAGAAGTCAATATCAAAATCAGGCATAGAAACTCGCTCTGGGTTCAAAAATCGCTCAAATAATAAATCAAACTCAATAGGATCTAAATCTGTGATTTTAAGTGAGTAGGCAACTAATGACCCAGCACCCGACCCCCTGCCTGGACCCACAGGTATAGCATTTTGTTTAGCCCAAATAATAAAATCAGCCACAATCATAAAGTAGCCAGGGAAACCCATTTGTATTATCACATTCAGTTCAAACTGTAAGCGATCTAAATAAACTTGTCGATTTTCCTCAGCAGAACCACTTCCAAATACAGGGTATTGTTGCAACCTTTCTTCTAACCCTTTACGAGATTCTTCAACAAAAAAATCATCTAATGACATCCCTTCCGGCACAGGATAGTCAGGCAAATAGTTTTTACCCAGTGTCAACTCAACATTACATCGTTTTGCTATTTCTACGGTATTTTCTATTGCTTCGGGAATATCTGAAAATAACTCAATCATCTCCTCAGAACTGCGAAGATATTGCATGGAGGTATAATCTTTTGGTCGTCTGGAATCCCCCAGAACACGCCCCTGATTGATACACACCCTTACTTCATGTGAGTCAAAATTAGATTTATCAAGAAAACAAACATAATTAGTGGCAACGACAGGAAAATCAAGTTTTAAGGCAAGGTCTACAGCTGCTTTAATATAGCTTTCTTCACCAGCTTTCCCTACTCGTTGTATTTCAAGATAAAAGCTATTTTTAAACATTGATGCCCAATAATTAGCCCATTTTTCTGCATCCTCATTCTTTTCTGAGACTAATGCTTTGCCAATATCACCCTCCATAGCACCCGATAAAGCAATTAAGCCTTGATGATTTTGTTCCAGCCACTCTCTCTTTATCATCGGGACATCAAGATGCTGACCTTTTTGATATGCTATAGAAATTAGCTCTGTTAAAGTAACATACCCTTGTTGAGTGCTGGCTAATAAGGTTAGCCGAGAGGGCATGGTAGGTTCTTCAGGGTTGAAAATATAAACATCTGCACCAAAAATGGCTTTGATGCCTTGAGCTTGTGTTGCTCTATAGAATTTAACCAGAGAAAAAAGGTTAGATTGTTCTGTAATAGCCATAGCCGGCATATTAAAATCAGTCAACCGCTTAATTAAGGGTTTGATTTTGACAATGCCATCTACTAAAGAAAATTCAGAATGAACGCGTAAATGGACAAACTCTGGTTTCATAAATAATATTAAAAATTAACACATTGCGGCTAAAGCCGCTCCTACAAAAAATTTATTTCTTTCTTAACTTAATATTAATGACCTGAGGGTTGTGAAAGTATTCTCTTTTTTACCTCCCCCTTTGGAAAATGGGGATTGAGGGGGATCTTATAAATAAATAAGGCATTGACATTAAAAGCTTTATCTTTAAAATAAAATCTCCTCCAGCCCATCTTTTTCAAAGAGGGGAGCTATAAGCATATACTTTCACAGCCTCTGAGGGTTGTAAATAGTCATGTAAAGTAATTTAACTAAACTACTTATGGCTACTTATAAATAGCTAACTGTTTTTTAACAGGTGCAAAAGACTTTCGATGCTGTTCGGTCACCCCAAGGCTTTGTAATTTTTCTAAGTGTAATTTAGTAGGGTAACCTTTATGCTTTGAAAAATTATAGCCTGGGTATAAGATATCCAAAGTATTCATTTCATCATCTCTGGCAACTTTAGCTAAAATAGAGGCGGCTGAAATTTCTGCAATTTTCAAATCACCTTTAACAATTGTTTCCCCTTCGCATGGAATATCGGGAAAAAAGGTACCATCAACCTGAACCCAGTCGGGTGATATATTAAGCTGAAAATAAGCACGGCTCATTGCAAGTAAAGAGGCTTGCAAAATATTTATTTTATCAATTTCACTGGCTTCAGCACGACCAATAGCCCATGCCCTGGTATTTTTTTTAATCTCTGTAGCCAGTAGCTTTCTTTTGTTCTCTGATAATTTTTTAGAATCAGTCAACCCTGAAATAGCTTTATTGGGGTCTAAAATAACAATAGCTGCAAACACAGCACCTACAATACAGCCTCGGCCTACCTCATCAACCCCTGCTATTACTTGCATTTATCGCAAGATACCTCGCGTAACATTACGCAGAAAACTTACCATATCAGAAAGCTCTTTACTTTCACCAGCCAAGTCTTCCATTTCTTCTATTGCAGCATCTAAACGTAAATTATTTTTGTATAAAATTTTATAAGCTTTTCTTATCTGCCTAACGACTTCGGGGGATATTCCATTACGCTCCATACCCACAGAATTAATACCATGTGGAGATGTAGGCCGACCACCGACCATAACAAAAGGAGGAATATCTTTTGTAATAGCACTTCCCATCGCTGAAAAGCTATAAGCACCAATTTGAGTGAATTGATGGACTAAGGTAAACCCACCAAGAATAGCGTTATCCCCCATGTGTACATGGCCTGCTATTGATGCACCATTTGCCATAATGACATGATCACCAATAATACAATCATGTGCCACATGGGTGTAAGCCATCAATAAATTATCACTACCAATTAAGGTTAAGCCATGGTCTTGTAATGTGCCTCTATGGATACTGGTAAATTCACGAATAACATTTCTATCGCCAATTTCTAATTTTGTTTCTTCATCGGCATATTTTTTATCTTGGGGGCATTCTCCTACCGAAGAAAACTGATAAATTTGATTGTCTTTGCCTATCGTCGTATTTCCATTAATAACAACATGAGGGCCCACCACTGTTCCAGAATCAATTTTAACTTCTGACCCAATAATAGAGAAAGGACCAATCGTTACATCATCGGCTATCTCAGCATTAATATCGACAACTGCTTTTGAATCTATCAAATTAACCTGCCACTGCCGCGCACATAATAGTTGCACTAGTCGCTAATTCACCATCAACTTCTGCACGACAATCAAATGTCCAAATATTACGTCTGGTTTTAACCACCCTTGCTTCTAGCATCAACTGATCACCAGGCCCTACAGTCTTTTTAAAACGTGCTTTATCAATGCCTGCTAAATAATAAATTGACCCTGGCCCATATTGATCATCTGATTGTGATGTTAATAAAGCAGTAGCCTGGGCTAAAGCTTCAAGCATTAAGACACCTGGAAAAATAGGATTACCAGGGAAATGTCCTTGAAAAAAAGGTTCATTAAAGGTGACATTTTTACATGCTAACAGGTGCTCTTTAGGCTCACATTCGAGCACCTTATCTACCAATAAAAAAGGGTACCTATGAGGTAGTAACTGTTGAATTTTTAATATATCTAACTGACCAGACATTTATTTACCTTGTAATTATTAATCAGATAAAGCAGCTAATTTTGCCTGAACTTTGTCAGTAACATCTATTTTATTAGTGTAATAAACCACACCATTTTGTACACCATCCATTAACACTAAGTCAAAAGACTCATCTTTTGCAAGTGCCTTAATCGCATCAAGAACACCCCGCTGGATTTTACCCATTTCTTCGTTATTCCACATGCTGACATCTTCTTTAAACTCTTGTTGAGAGCGTTTTGCTTCTCTTTTCTTATCAAAAATATCTTTTTCAAGTTTACGTCGTTCAGATTCGCCCATCACCGAACCATCTCTAGTTAACTTTTCTTCAAGCTTCATAATCTCTTTTACACGCGCCTCTAAATGTTTTTTTCTAGGCGAAAATTCTTGCTCCATTCGCTTTTGCGCTTTTTTAGCTTGGGGAGAACCTTGAAGCACTTTAGCAACGTTGACTACGCCTACTTTTAGCTCTGCATAACTGACATTAGCGACAAACAAAAGTATTACAAATAAAGAAATTCTATTTTTCATTGATAATTCCATCTTTAACAATATGATAACGGTATAAGAAAGTTCTAACCGCTGTGAGTACAACTTAGTATACAGGACTATTAATTGGTAAATTATAGGTTAATTTAATGACAAATCAAATAGCTAATAGTTCAGCAGTAAAAAAACAATTAGAAGCCTGAGCCAAATGAAAACTGAAAACTTTTTTGTCTATCATTTACACCCGCATTTAAAGGGATGGCAAAACTAACAGATAATGCTCCAAAAGGAGAAAGCCATTCGCCTGAAAGACCGGCAGAATATCTCAGGCCACCAAGATTAAACCCGTTACTGACAGTGCCTCCATCCATAAAAGTCCCTACTCTTATTGATTTAACATCCTCTACAAAAGGAATAGGAAAAAACAATTCTGCCTTACCTATTATTTTAGTTGAACCACCAAAGGGGTCATTTCTTGAATCTCTAGGACCCAGCGTATTATCATCATAACCACGAACAGACTTTACCCCACCTGCAAAAAAATGTTCAAAAAATGGCAGGTTTTTGGTATTTCCATAACCATCACCGTAGGCGGCTTCTCCCAACAACCTAAAAGTCAGGTCTTTTGCTATAGGAAAGTACATTTGTTGCTTATAACTCACTTTATAATAAGTTAAATCACTGCCTGGTACCGTTGCAAATGCAGACAACCTTTGCTGCATCCCGTCACTAGGGAAAACAGCTCTATTTAAAGTATCATGACTCCAGCCAATAGAAGTGGCAAAAGTTATATATTTATTTCCTTCAGCTTTTACAAAATCTAAAATTTCCTGTGATGAAAAATCTGAAGACTTTAGCGTAGTATGCTTAAGGTCAAGGTTAAAACGTAGACGGTCATTTTCATTAAGGGGTAACCCAAAATTAAAACTACTATTCGCTACATCGGTAGAATAGTTAGAAATATTTGCTTGACTTGCATCCCGTGCACTATAGCCCAAATCATAACCTAAACTAACACCATCCAAAGTAAAATAAGGGTCAAAATATCCAAAACTATAACGTGTTGATACACTACTATTATTGAAAGCCAAATTTACTCGTTTACCTGAACCGAAAACGTTATCTTGAGAAACATTAGCATTAAAAATAATACCTTGTGTTTGTGAAAAACCAACCCCAGCCGATAAATTTCCTGATGATTTTTCTACCACTGAATAATTGACATCTATTTGGTCGGCCGTACCAACAACGGGTGGTGTTTCGACATTTACCTCTTCAAAATAACCTAAGCGCTGCAACCTTACTTTAGACCTTTCAATTTTCTTGGTTGAAGCCCAGCTAGACTCCATTTGTCTTAACTCTCGCCTTAAAACTTCATCGCGTGTTTTAGTATTACCACTCATATTGATCCGGTTTACATACACGCGCTTACCTGGGTCAACAAAAAAAGTCATTTCGACTGTTTTATTTTCATTATTTATATTGGGTGCCATATTAACATTGGCAAATACATAGCCCTCTTCACCTAAGCGGTCAGAAATTGCTTTTGATGTAGCAGAAGCTGCTTTCCGAGAAAATACTTCACCAGGTCCAACTTGGACTAACTTAATAATTTCATCAGGTTCAACGACTAAATTACCCGATACTTTTACTTTATTAAGAG
>VAPK010977750.1_pt1 | contig 13479 bp, 11 predicted proteins | sample 3395031 | NCBI WGS metagenome assembly VAPK01 (sample SAMN08290443, study PRJNA428436) | hydrothermal vent metagenome | isolation source: Deep-sea hydrothermal vent chimney 1 | place: Pacific Ocean: Juan De Fuca Ridge | reverse complement strand
CGCCGGCCTCTGATATTCGTTCCATATTTATATCATTGCTTCCTGCACTCATGCTGAAAAGTTCTTCATGGCATACGTTGCACCTGTAGCGTATACGATGAAACCAATGGGGGAACATAACATCGTCTACCTCTGCCTTCCTCATATCACTGGCTTTATCGTTAAGAATAATGTCTCCATATTCAGCAAAAACTGTTGTCTGGAATGAAACCATCACCATAAGAATGGTAACCACAATAATCAATTTGCAATTTGATTGTAAGATTTTATCTTTATTTCTAATAACTAAAATCATTTTAAGACTCTTGTATAAGGAGAAGTTGATAAAAATATTGAATACGTTCGTAACCAAAATTATTTTTCATCCTGTTGCTCTTCATCTTTATTATCCTCAGGAGCTGACTTTATTCCATGTAAGATAAAACGTATATAATCAGTCTCTTTCTTTGCAGCATCTTTCCAGTACCCTTCATCAGTTTCGATGCCTTTAAGGTCGGTAATTAACTCAAGTATTGCACTACTACCAACTTTAGATTCTCTTCTATTAAGAATATTTATAAGAATGTTTTTTACTCGCACGTGTCTAAATTTAAAAATAAATTCATTCCACCATCCGGCATTAGATTTTGATAAGCGCTCTTCAATAGATGCAAGTTGCTTTCTTGCCAGCAAGACCAGTTTTTTATAGAGGCCAATATCTTTTTGTTCCAATTGATTTACTCTCCGATTTTAATAGATAGCTATTTTTTACTATTTGAAGTACCTATATGCAGCAATGCTCCATTATCATTAGTACCCTTTTTCTGAGTATGACAGCGTTTGCAATCTGAAAAGGTAAAAGACACTTTGCCATGACAGTAGCCACAAAATTTTCCTTTTGACATTTTGACCATTTTTACATTGTTGGTTAATGTGTCGCGAAATACCTCAGGATGACAGGAGGAACAGTTAATCCAGTTTGAATGAATCTTGTGATCAAACAGGACATCCTTGAGCTTGCTTTTTGACTTGAATAATATTTTATTGTCTCGTACTTCATGTTTGAAATTGTCTTTTAAGGAATGGATCGGTTTAAAAACCCCCTGTTCCTTCAGGCTGAGCCAATCAATAAAACCAAAACGATCTACAGGGATTTTTCCATCTGGAAGTCTCTCAGCATTCCACTCGGCACCTAACCCGGTCGCAACCTCCTTTATTTTTTTATGATCCACCTTGTCAGCAAGGTGTAATTTCGTTGATTCGGGTTTCCCGGCAAGATGACATCTCTCACATTCCTTGTCTACCCCAAAGGCTATTTTCCCATTATGACAAACACCGCATTGCTCACCATTTTCAATCTCAGTATGTGAAATCTTGTTCCGCCACCGATTCATAATGGAAATGTCCTGATGGCAAACCTTGCATTCAAACCAGATGCGATGTACCCAGTGTGGATAAATAACTGGAGCTAATCCAGCCTTCTCCATTTCAACCATATTTTCTTTCATGACAAAATTACCAAGAAAACGCTCCTCTTTTTTCCACTTCATTAATTTGGAGACACGTTTTTCTTCCTGTTTTAGTTCGTTTTTAATGTGAGCCTCTATTTCTTTGACTAGTGGCTTGGCACCACCATGCCAATGCTGGTAACCACTGGCCATAGCATTGGCAATATCCAGCAGATACATTCTGTGGTTAAAATTCTTGTCAGCAGACATTGCCTCATCTATAAGAGTACGAATTTCACCAGGCATTGCCTCTGCCCCATATTTTTTTATCAGTTCTTCCTGAGCCCCGAAGTTAAAGGTTTTGTAATTTGTTATAAATTGATCTTGAAAATCACTATTACCTGCGCTGCCTGATGCAGGCAGAAAAAACAAAAATATGGATAATAAAAGGTATAATAATGTAGCGGAACAGAGGAGGAGTTGGTGCTTCATACAGTCAGTACGCGCATTTCCGGGTTATGCCAGGAGGGCATGCCACATCGGTTCAGAACGTCTGTGGACAACATGGATTACATGTCTCTCAGAGTTGCTACAGCATTTTTTAACAGCTTTGTCGAAGCCAAATAGTATTCAGTCGCCTTTTGGAAATCATTATTATTTTGTAACTCATCGGCTTTGGTACGTGCTTCATGTGCTTGCTCAATCATGACAATAGTCTTTCTCCCTGCATTAGTATCACCTCTTTTCTTAATTAACTCGAAGTAGGTATCGTTTGCGATGCGGGCACTATCCATTGCATTTTTGATTTTTTTGGCACTTACTTCTTTAGCTCGTGTCAGTTGCATCGCCTGCCTCATCGAATGGCCAAGCTTTTTCAGTGCCCCGTAAGCATTCTCAAATTGACCATGGGAAATCCAGTCGGCTATCTGATCTCTACTATCTCTTGAACTCTGGAGTATATCAATAGCCTGCTGGTTACCGCTTTCTTCAATTGCTTCGGCAGACTTCCCGGATAATAATCTCTTGTCTATGTATTGAAATTTGCGCTTGACAGTCTTCTCTAATTTTTCCTGGGTCATGTCTGGAGATAAATCCACCACCTCCTCCGCAATCAGAGTAGTATTACCCACAGAAAACAATATACAGGTCATACAAAGAAGCAAAAGCCGGAAGCTCACAGCCACAATCTTTCTGGTAGATTTACAGTATTTGAAGGCATATCTACAACTCTTCACCTCAACCAGAATACCAGGGAAATCGGTGCTGTAGCTTTTCCACTACCGAAAAGAGTTGATACATCGTCAAAATAATTTTAATGATGTATCAGGCCTTGAGGGATTATAAAATAATCTGCACCGTACACTATGGTTACAATGAACCATTTTCAATACTAATCGAAAAGACAGCTTTCGCTCGCCTTGCAAGCCTCAACTTTCTGCTTATTATGGCACTTCTCGCAATCCTCCAGAGGAAATGCTACCGTGCCATGACATTCGCCGCAGTATTTGCCTTTGGCCATCTCTTTCATGGTCATGACAGTGTCACCAGCTGTGCGGTCAAAGCGTTTAGGATGGCAACTTTTACAGCCCAACCACCAAGTATGCAATGTATGCGGAAAGACTACTGCTGACAAGGTCTTGCTTTTTACCGGAATAAGAATATCCTCGATATCTTCCTCGCCTTCCTCATCAAACTCATAATGAACAGGTGATTCGTAGAGTGGATCCTCAGGGTCAATAGAACCCTTTGGTAATAGAGTGCCCTTACGAGTTATATCAACCCAGTCAACAAGGCCATATTTGTCTCTTGGCAGACCAGCTAAAGCCAGAGCTCTTGGTTGCCAACCTGCACCCCACTTGAAAGCACTACCTGAGGGATGTCGACGATCACCTCGTCCAGCAGTTTTACCGCTTCTGCCAGAAAAAAGAATATCCTCCTGATTCTCAGGTTCCTTTTCTTTTGCAAGTTTGTCTTGCTCGACTTGTTCCAGAGGATAGAAATGACAGCTCTCGCATTCCAGAGGATCCCAGGCTACTGAACCATCATGGCAGACACCACAAGACTCACCAGCACTGATTGCATCCATATCAATTTTATTGGTTCCCTTATCTGTCATAAAAGTGTCTTCATGACAAACTTTGCAACGAAATCTTATTCTGTGAAACCAGTGAGGAAAAACAACAGCTTCCACCTCACCCTCTTTCATGCCTTCTGCTGTATCGGCCATTACGATATCGCCATATACGAGTTCTACTTTCTGGAATGCAGGGGTTGGGGAGGTAGCTTTAGATAGAGTATTCACTTTTTCTACAGGAACTGTAGCTTTCTCAACAGAGGGGGCAGTTTCTTCAGTAGTAGTTTTTTCTACAGGAGCATCAGCTTTTTCAGCAGGAGCATCCACCTTCTCTGTTGGAGTCTCTGTCTTTTTATCGGTAGTGGTCACTGCTGATTTGGCAGCATTGACTATAGTATCCGGTTTTTTCGCAGGTACTGTTGTTGCAGCAGGCTTTACTTCGCCACTACCAGTAGCCCCGCTCTTTTCAGGTGAGGTACATGCTGTTCCCAATAACAGAAACATGATAGAAGCCAATACTAATAAATATGAGGTTCTAATTGTCATAGTTCATCACCCTGGTTTTTATTGAGTTTATAAAAAATCGGGACTCAAGGGCAGCACCCTTGAGTCCCTGGTTAGGTCTTTAGCCAGTATGTATCTACTGAACCAATGACCGTATGTAGTGGACAAGACCCCATCCCTGTTCGTCAGTGATCTCTTTTCCTGGTTTGGCACTACCTGCCTTCCAGCCCTTCATCTCGGTATCTTTACTACCATTCATGGTGAGCCAGAATAGCTCTCCATCGGTCATATCGATACCGCCAGTCCAATTAGGCGGCATTGGATCCATATCCTTGGCGCCTGGGCCTTTACCATTGCCTTTAGTACCATGGCACTTCTTGCAACTTTTTTTGTAGACCTTTTTAGCAGCAGCCATAACATCGTCATCAACCTCAACCGGGTTTGTAGCCGCTTTTGCGTCCGCTGGAACCTGGTCATTGGCTGCTGCCATGACTCCGGTTGTAAGTAGACAGGTACCGGCTAAAATCACAGCCAGCGAGAGTTTACGTTTCATGTATATCATTATGTACCTCCTTTGGTAAATTGATAGTGAAACACAAGTTTACTGGCAGTTCACCGCCAGATACCACCGGAGGAAAACCTCCATATCTTGGGACAAACATAAATAAACTTATGTTTGTCACCTAGATTCATATTGCAGTAATTCTAAAATCACTACACCATAAGTATATTTTATTCCGCTTCTATTTCAGGCCACTCTACATCAGCATGTACAAGATTATAGTGGCAATGAATGCAGGATTTTTCTCCTTTATCCATTAGTGGTTTAGCAGCTTTGTGGCGGTCAATGTCTTTCCACCAGTCACTATCAGTTTTATGACATACAAGGCATTTGCTACTTTGGTTAGCAACCATTTTATCTCGAACGCTTCCTGCTAACTTAATACGCAGTTCCTCCCATTCAGGGATATCGCGTAGACTATTAGAGATAACGTCAAAAGAGGTTTTAGTGCCATACCGTCCATCATTTAGATAAAGGAACTTAAAACCAAGGAACTCACCAAGACCGTGTGTGTCATGACAGCCAACACAGCCGGGGCGTACACCAAGGTCATTATCATAATGGGGAGATTCTTTGTATTCCTCATATGGGTAAGCATGACATTCTGCACAACCTACACTCATATCGAATGCCACCGGTTTGAATAGTTCAGATGGTTTATAATCTTCAACAGATTCGCTTAGCTCTCCCAATGGCATATATTCTTCAGGTTCAACAAATACTTGATGACAAACTGTACATGCGCTTGGCCTGGTAAAACGACTGCTGCTACAACTTACTCCGGCAACAATAAAAACAAGGAAAAGCACACTGGCTGAGGTTATAAGCCCTGCTTTGGATTTCAGAAATCTCAATTTACCCAGCCATCTCCACATTGTTTTCCCGGTACTCATGCTGATTCCTGTGATTTTTTGTAAATAGCTATATGTTTATTATTGTCTACCTGTATCTGACCATACTCATCGCCAGGCTCCGCGGCAGTAACGGTTACCATAGTGTCATTCCAGGCTTGCACACCGCTAGAAGGGTCGATTGCAACAGGGATGATATCGTTTGGATTAGTACCACTGTCCTGCCACCACAAATTATGATCAATATCATGATCTTCCATCTCTTTTTTTGCGAAAGAGGCATGCTCATCCGAATCGGCGACAGCCACACGCCCATAAGCTGTTCTGCCTACAGAAGTGGAAATTCCAACCACCTGTGGATGAATCCCGTTTGTCAGCCAGGCTTTGGTAACAAGATATCCAACATCACTGGTCACCCGCACCAGAGCTTCGTCAGCTATTCCCAATTCGAATGCCACTTCCTTGTTAATCCAGAGCGGGTTTGAATGCCACATTTCTGAGAGATATTTCAGATTAGAGGTTCTGGAAAGAGTATGATAGGCCACCTTGTAGGTACTCAACACAAATTCACCTGGTTGTATAGCGGCAAGGCGCGGATTTTCGTTCCACGAAGGTAATGCGGACAAACCTTTTTCTTCCAGTGCTTCTATTTTAATTTCGATTTTTCCGGAAGCTGTAGCGAAACCTGATTCTTTATAAGTATGGTAGGCAACCTCTAGCGGTTCGCCTTTTTTCAGAATTGTTCTGCCCGTAGGATCAAGCTTGCCATAGCTAGGGAATACTCCTTTGGATTTTAGTTTTTTGTAACCATCCTGCAAACCTGGCGTTGCTTCTACTTCCTGCTTGACCCAGTCTTTGGTATTCTCAAACCCCCAATATTGCTTCATATCCCTGCTGCCGGTTGAATCGATGGCTTCAATGATTTTTTTCAGAGACATTCGCACATCTTGTGCTTCACCTCTTACCTTGACACCAGGCACAGTCATAGAAGCCCATGGTAGTAATGCTGTTGGACTACTGGCAAGGTCATCTCTCTCTATTGCAACTACATCTGGTAGTATGATATCGGCAAGATCAGCGGTCTCACTCATAAATGGGCTGAAATCTACCAAATAAGGTACCAGTTTTTCATCCTTCAACACTTCTCGCCACAGGCTCGAAGCAGGTGATGAATAGCCAGGGTTACTCATATGATTGAATAATACCTGGAGTTGGCGTGCGCCACTCTTGAGTTCAAAAGGAAAGGCATGATTTAACTGCGTTGTTTTATTGCTGTCTGATTCAGGTGCAGGCTGGAGAGCTGCAATATCAAATCGTCGAGGTAAACAGTAACCACCTTCATTGTCTATATTACCGGTAATTACTGCGAGCAGGGTACAGGCCATTTCTCCGTGGATACCATCTTTGTGGTAGCTAACCCCATTTTGGCTAAATACAGTCGCAGGTTTTGTCTTGGCAAACTCGACTGCAATCCGTTGTATGGTTTTTGCTGGGACACCACTTGCTTTCTCTGCTATTTCTGGTGTGAACTGTGCCAAGTGTTCAGCCAGTGCAGTGCTACTATAGTTTGTCCAGGTATCTATAAAATCATTATCTGCCAGATTCTTCTGCATGATTACATTGGCCATTGCCAGTGCAACAATACCATCACTGCCAGGAAAAACCGGAATCCATTCATCGCTTCTGCCCGCTGTGTTAGACATACGAACATCAAATGTAACAACCTTCAAACCTTTGTTAACTACAGCGTCAGTCAATCGCTGGGCAAGTGGTGGTGCTGTCTCCAGAATATTTGATCCAAAATTCAGCAAATAGCGTGAATTCTCCAAATCTGGAAGGGCAAAATCAACTCCCAGCATCTGCTGAAGAGCGGTTTGTTTGGCTGCATTACTTATGGATGGAGAGCTACTGCGAAGTATTGATTTGGAACCAATTGTATCCATGAACCTTATCGTAGCGCTATTTTTGAACGACCCTTCATTAAGATAGACAGCATCAGCACCCTTATTATCCAGGGTTGTTGCTACTTTGCTTGCCACTTCAGTGATGGCTTCATCCCAACTTATTTCCTTCCATTTTCCAGCACCACGAGCACCCACCCGTTTCAGGGGGTGGAGAATCCTGTCCGGATCAGAGGCAGCATAGAAAGAGGCAAGACCTTTTGCACAAAACTTGCCGCGCGTAGCTATATGGTCAGGATTTCCCTCTGCCTTCACGATCTGCCCATCTTCGGCATAGGTGAAGCCACCGTCAAACCATGGGCACAAGGTACACAGATAAGGTTTGCGTTTGCGCGGGTGGAATGTTCTTAGTTGGTGGAAATCTTTACCCCCAAGCTCAAGCTCCATGGCATTAGCTAACTGTGGGCAAACGGTTGCTGTTACAGCCGCAGCTGCACTTGCCTTGAGAAATTCACGCCTGTTTACTTCTATTGCCACTGTTGATACTCCATCAATAGAACGATTGCATATATTGACCACCCATGACCCACCATATCCGCATTCCGTATACGCCGATAGCAACCAGGAATGAGGCTAGAATCAGCGCCCATTTGTATCGCTTTAGCGGTGTAACAAGAATGAATAATGGAATAACCAGACCAATAATGGTCTCAAGCCACAGATAGGGGAAACGAAATAGCTCCATCAACACGATTTCATGTCCCATATGTGCGCTTTCTGCGCCATATAGTGTTTGCATAAAATCAAGCCACAACAGGAACATATCGAATACGATACCGATCATCATGTACTGTGCCATCTCTTCAATCAGCTTCCATTCTATCCGTTTTTCCAGAGCAACAAACATGTTCATAATCCAGAGCACAAGGATCAATAGTCCGATACCGGATATGAAAGCACCAGTCAAAAACAGTAGTGGGGCGATTGCGGTGTTGTTCAGGTAACGACCGGGATTGAGCTCCATTACGACACCGGTATACCAGTGAGTGGACAGAGCCAGAACAATAGCAATAATGCCAAGGATTTTAGCCCAGCGTTGATTGTTTTTTATTACAAAATAGGTGTAGACAAACATGGAAACCGGATAGCTCAGAATTAATAATGTGCCCCAGGACATAGGCGCAGTGTTGTGCCAGTAACCAGGTAACATCAGATAAAAGAACCGCCACGGTTGACCCAAATCCCAGATCAACAAAATCGGGACAATCATAAGCATGACAATAGCCTGAACTGATGCAACCAGTGCTAATGGTTTGAAACGCTTAATTCCAAATACCCAGCCAAAACTGGATATCACAAATGAGCCAGCACTAGCCCCAACTAACCAGAAATATACCGTGATAGGTGTTCCCCACGCAACGTGGTGGAAAACATTGGCGGTTACGACACTCTCTTCCATTACCCGTTCTCCTACCCAAAAATCAGTTTTTTGAGATTGCCGAGCACGCCACTCGCCTTATGCGGTATTGAAGCAAGGAAATCGACCATATTTTTACCAACCCAATACATAGTTGATTCGCCTTCTACAATGTCAGCAAATGCATCACCATGATGATTCTTTTTGAAGTCATTAAACTCGGACTTCATCTGTGCAGTTCTATTTGTATAACTCTTTGGCTCATCCATAATTTCCCAGTCGGCACCGATATAGAACACAGAAGGGCTAGTCCCCAGTTCTGGTTTAAGCACGGTCACAGGTTCTTTGGCAACCAGCTTCGATACCTCGCTATCCGGGTCGTTAAGATCACCAAAAATACGTGCTCCACCTACACAAGCTTGAACGCAGGATGGTGCAAGTCCCTTTTTCACCCGGTGAATACAGAAGGTACACTTGTCAACAATTAAGGTTGGCAGCTTCATATCTGTGCGTTTTTCTGGAACCAGGTGACGAGCATTATAGGGACAGGCAACAACACAAGTGCGACAACCGATACAGCGGTTGTAACGTTGAAGAACAAAACCATCTTTATGCTTATAGGTAGCTTGGGTGGGACAGTTTCGTACACAGATAGGATTGTCACAGTGGTTACATAGGCGGGGCATGAATACCCGTTTGGTATTTGGATATGTGCCTTTATCGGCGACTTTTACCCATGTACGCCAGACACCTAGCGGAACACCAAACTCTGACTTGCAGGCAACCACACAGGACATACAGCCGATACACTTCCTGAGATCAATTGCCATCGCATAGCGTTTGGTACCAGCAACGCCTTTTGTTCCAGGTGTTTGCAATCCAAAAATACGACGATGAGGTTGGGGAGGATGGATGTCCTTACTGTCATCGGTCTCAGACATACACACACCCGCGTGTTTTATTCATGTTGTTATGAATTGATCTTAAGGAAAATGAGGGGTGTGCCGTAATATTTATTATTACTTTGGAGCACCATGAGAATATTTTGATATGGCACAATTTTTGTTTCTCTAATTGTGTAATCAGAATTGATGTTGCTACAATATTTGTGTGCTGTTTCACTGTTTTTGTTAGTCCCTGAGATTGAATAACAATTACAAATTAAAATAACTTTTGCAGAAAAAGTTTTTTTAATTTGTAATTTGTTTTTACCGATCTATCTACCAAATAACAGTGACGAATCTAGCACAGGAAAAATAAAAGCATATAAATACCGCAGTATTTATATGCCTATGTTTTGTATGTAAATGGTGTTTGAATTATTAATAATAAAAAATTTGTATTAGCATTAAAAGCCTGTATTTATAAGGGGCGTAGCATGATTCATACGTATCTGATTTGCCGGCTAACTTAGCTATTACCATATTATTTGTAGTGCATAATAATGATGAACAACCTTAAAATTTATATGCGAAATATTTTAAAGAAGAGCATAAAACATTATTCATCACCCACTTATAATAATTATTTTTGAGATTGTCTTCATCAGTATGGTGCAAAATAAAAGCACTAAACAAAAGCAGTTGTTAACCAGGAATAAAGCTAAAAAAATTTGAGACAAAGACAAATTATTTTTTGAAAAAAAATAAATAAACTTGAATGGTTTTTCAGTGTTGAATAGATGTATTTACAGTCACTGCTGTCCCGTTAACCTTTTAAATGATAGATATTGTCGATACAACAACCATACCCATGAGGTTTTGATAAAACGGGCAAAGCCCCGTCTTGCCCGTGGAAACGCTGTGAAGGAGCCTTAGCGACTGAGGAAGTACTCTTGGGGTGCGACCCTACAGTGCGGGCATCTCATGATGATTCGCATTCTTCCAGACATGGATTCCCGTTTTCACGGGAATGACGAAGGAGTGTGGGAATGATGAGTTTGTACGACATCCTCATTCATGTCTATGCTTGGAAATAATCATATATGTGGCTGTATTTTATCTCTTTACCCAAAGTATAATTTTAGTTAACGGGTCGGTAGTGAATCAAATACTAAAGCGCATGAGCATTGCAAAAAAAAATAATCCGCTGGTTTAATCTGTGATTAAGGTATAAGTTAATTCGCTGAATGGCGGGTAATTGCGTCTACCCTGGCGCCTTTGGTTTGACTATGGCATCTCTTGCACTCTGCAAACCTGAAAGAAACCTTGCCGTGACAATGACCACAAAATTGTCCTTTTGACATATCCTTCATCTTCATATCGTTACCCCCCAGTTTATCTTTGAACAAGGCTGGATGACAACTTGAGCAGTCTATCCAGTCGGAGTGGACTTTATGATCAAATAGTACATCTTTGACAAAGTCACTTTTGGATATAAACAGGATTTTATTATTCTTTGTCTGTTCCTTGAAACTATTATCCAGACTTGTAATAGGGGAAAATACATTGTCACGTTTCATCTTTAACCAGTCTATAAGCCCAAAACGATCTAGTGGTAGTCTTCCATTGACCAGGTTTTCTGGCCGCCACTTAGCACCAATTTTTTCAGCAATTTCCTTGGTTTTTGTATGATTGATCATATTTGGATCATGCAGTCTCTCAGCCTCGGGTTTTCCTGCAATATGGCAAAGCTCACAGTTGTCGTCAGCAGCAAAAGCCATGTTGCCGTTATGGCAAGTACCACATTGTTTGCCTGCAATAATTTGCTCCTGTGAAATGTTATTTACCCAGCGCTGCATTTGAAAGATTGAATTATGGCAAACCTTGCATTCAAACAAAATTCTGTGTTTCCAGTGTGGATAGAGAACCGGTGCCAGTCCAGCTTTATCCAGCTCCTTCTGATGTCTTTTCATTACGAAGTTGCCGAGAAATTGTTCCTGGCTTTTCCATTTCATTAACTCAGCATTTTTTATCCGCTCCTGTACCAGCTCCTGTTTGATGATGGGTTCGATTTTATTGAGCGGCTCATCGTCACCATGTAAATGGCGCTGCATATAAGCCATAGAGCTAGCAATATTCAGAAGATGCATCCTCTCCTCAAAAACCTTGCCCCCGGTATCTGCTTCCTTAATGAGTGTAGAAACGGCCACGGGAACCATGCTGCCATTTTCTTTTACCAGTGTTGTTTGGCTCAGGAATCGTTGTTCATAGTGGTTTTTTGTAAATGTATTAATAAAGTCTATGGTGGATATAGAGGCAAAACTTGACCATGGAAATATGAGCATTATCAGCCCGGTGATTGTGTAGCTATTTATTTTTATTGATATATCAAAAATTCTATTCATAATTACCAGATGGTTTTATGAACCAGATAAAATACAGGAGGGGGAATACTAAAAACACAAATCACTTCAGGTGCCTCTGATTAAGTCTCATAATAATAAGCATATGTATATTTTACCTATATTAAGTAAAAGAATTATGTCATCTCGATGCTGGAGAGATTTTTTGTGCAGTGTTAAGGAGCATTGCGACCTGGGAAGTACTCTTGGGATACCACAGTGCCGGGCAAAAACAGGAATGGTGCTTTTGTCCACCTTATTAATCTTTCAGTAACTGCTCCTTCGTTACTCCAACTCCTGCATCCATGTTGTAGTCTAATATGCGGTCGAGATGATAAAGCCAGAACTTGTTTTGAGGCTCATTAAGGTAACTGAAAAATAACTGATTCGTGATCTATTCGAGTTCCGCCTGATTTTAATGAGCTTTAGTCTCTCTCCATTTAAGCAGAATTTTCTTAAGCAAACCAAATGCCACAGTAATCACGTGGTTGTTCGGTTTTTTGTTGTTTGATATGTTATTTTTATTAAGTTTTCATTTTCTGATGAGAGTTATGGTATGCGAAAGCGTGTGATGATACTCTGCAATTAGCATGACGATTTTGATATATGGATATTAAGCATACTCTACTCGTGCTTAACTTAATAAAGATGTTTTTTGTAAGGGGTTATATATGGTAAAGGCTATATCGGCACGGAATAGTTTGTTGTTTATGTTATTGATAGTGATATTTTCTTTTTCTTTTGCAGAAGCGAAAGAATATGGGGATATATATATGGATACTAATCGCGTCAGTATGGAAAAGGCAGAAGTTGGTGCGGTAATTTTTCCACATTGGTTTCACCGTATTCGTTATAAATGCAAAGTTTGTCATGAGAGTATATTCATAATGCGCAAGGGCGGAAATAAATTTAACATGGGTGACATTATGGATGGTAAGGCTTGCGGTACCTGTCACAATGGACAAATTGCATGGGAACCCCTGGAATGTGCTAAATGTCATTCTGCAGAATTTAAGCCGGCAGCGGCTAACAACCAATAGAGGTTGAATAAAATGAAGTCAATTTTTCGAAAACTAATGAATGTTGGAATAATACTTGTCCTGCTGCTGGCATTTATTGTGGGCTGTACCACCGCAAGTGAACCAGGTTTATCTGACGCTTCATCAGATGCTGTCTCTGAATCAGTTTCAGACTCCGGTAATAAGGCTGAAACTGTAGAAAAACCCAAAGAAACCCCGGCTGCAACGACAAAAATCAAAGAAACACCTGCTACACCAAAACCAAAAGAACCTCAAAGCTCAATTTATCTGGGAAGTGATGGAAAAATGGCTGGAAAGGGAGATCCAAACAAACCCACGAGTGAAGCTTACAGGATTGGTATGAGTGCTCGTCCAGCCGCACTTGCAGGTGCGGGTCTGCCTAAAGACAAGTTTGGTTTAATAGATTGGGTTGCTGTAGTT
>VAPK010148945.1_pt1 | contig 13481 bp, 11 predicted proteins | sample 3395031 | NCBI WGS metagenome assembly VAPK01 (sample SAMN08290443, study PRJNA428436) | hydrothermal vent metagenome | isolation source: Deep-sea hydrothermal vent chimney 1 | place: Pacific Ocean: Juan De Fuca Ridge | reverse complement strand
TGCATTTAAAAACTCACTATATCTTGTGTTTATTCTTATCGAATTCCCTAAGATACTGAAAAAACCATGCCAGTCTAACACTGATGCCTGATTTTTATGATGAACTGGTTTAAACTTTTTGGATTGAAGCGAAAATTAGCGATTTTGAGATCAGTTGAAGACTTTTTTGAGTTGCATAGTTGACTATGGAACGAAAAAAAGACGAAAAATGGTCGCAAAAGGGCTCCCGAGGCTTCGGGGTTTAGCCAATTGAAAAAGTTTAAACCAGTTCGATCTGTACAAGAAAGGGAGTCATATCTTTTTTTAAACGTATTTTTACCATATAAATTATACGCAATGCCAAAACCCTTGATTCTTGTAACGAATGACGACGGAATTACCGCTCCCGGACTCAGGGCCTTGGTGCGTTATATGAAGAAAATAGGTGATGTTGTGGTTGTAGCACCCGACAGCCCGCAATCAGGTATGGGCCATGCTATTACCTTAGACAATACACTGTATTCAAAAAAAATGAAAATAGACCTTGATAATGGCGATATTGAGGAATACAGTTGTAGTGGAACACCTGCCGACTGTGTGAAATTAGGTCTTCAAGAGTTATTGAACAAAAGACCCGATATCTGTATCAGCGGTATAAACCACGGTTCGAACTCTTCGATCAACGTTATCTATTCAGGTACTATGAGCGCAGCTATCGAGGCAGGTATTGAGGGGATTCCCGCAATTGGTTTCTCTCTATGCGACTATTCTTGGAACGCCGATTTTGGGCCCGCCGAGGCGGCCATAACAAAAATTGTCAGAGAGGCACTTGCCAACGGAATACCGACTGGTGTAGTACTCAATGTCAATATTCCTAAACTTGAGGTAAAAGATATCAAAGGAATAAAAATCTGCCGTCAGGCTCGTGCGAACTGGAAAGAAAAATTCGACAAACGAACCAACCCAATGGGCAAAGACTATTATTGGCTCACTGGTGAATTTGAACTCTTGGACAAAGGAGAGGATACCGATGAATGGGCACTGGCCAACGGCTATGTCTCTGTAGTGCCCACCCAGTTCGACCTTACCGCCCACCATGCCATACAACATATAAACAATTGGAATCTACATGTATAAAAAAGAATTGATCATAGGTTTTGCAGTAGGTATTATCGCCAATACCGTTGGCACACTTTTATACATTCTGCTATTTTCAGATATGGGTATTAAAGACACCTTTGAAGCCGCCGTTCAACAAGGCCATATTGGAAGCCTATTGGCCTTGGGAGCCATTTTAAATTTGATCGCCTTCTTTTTGTTCTTGAGAATACGAAGAGACAACAGGGCCAAGGGCGTATTGATCGCAACTATCATGACGGCCTTGGTGATTTTGTATTACAAGGTTTTCTAGTAAAACTCAAATTCAGATACAAACTCAAACTCAAATGTACATATAGAAGTGATTAATATGAAAGACCAAAAATTTAACCTTGAAGATAGATTAGTGGGTTTTGCCGTAAGAGTAGCTAATCAAAATTATCGCAACCATAATAAAAAACAAAAAAGGGTAGCACTGTAAATTTCAACTGAGTTTTAAATAGACGTTAAAATAAATCGAGTTAGCGTTTGAACTTTAAAAATGAAATACTACATCATAGCAGGAGAAGCGTCGGGTGATCTACACGGATCCAATCTTATCAAGGCGTTAAAAGTCCAAGATGCCAATGCCAACATCAGGTGTTGGGGCGGTGATTTGATGCAACAGGCTGGGGGTACTTTGGTGAAACACTATAAAGAAATGGCCTTTATGGGCTTTTTTGAAGTGCTTTTGAACCTGACCACCATTTTTAAGAACATACGATTTTGCAAGAACGATATTCAACAATTCAAACCCGATGTGATTGTTTTTATCGACTATTCGGGCTTTAATCTGCGTATCGCCGAGTGGGCAAAAAAACATGATTTCACCACCAATTACTATATATCGCCGCAAATTTGGGCTTCTCGTGAAGGCCGTATCCATAAAATAAAAAGAGATATCGATGCCATGTACGTCATTCTTCCTTTTGAAAAGGAATTTTATGAAAAAAAACATGGTTTTCCCGTGCATTTTGTTGGCCATCCCTTGATCGATGCCATTGATAATAGATCTTCCATAGACGAGGCTCAATTTAGGGCAGAAAACAAGCTCGATAACGTAAAGCACATCATCGCCCTTTTACCCGGTAGTCGAAAACAAGAGGTGCGTAAAATGCTCTCGGTCATGTTATCGGTCATCAGTGATTTCAATGACTATCAATTCGTCATTGCAGGTGCGCCCAGTTTAGAGAAATCTTTTTACCGGCCCTATTTAAAGAACCCCAATGTCAGCTTCGTTTCAGACAAGACCTATGACCTTTTGGGCCTATCGTATGCCGCACTTGTAACTAGCGGTACGGCCACTTTGGAAACCGCCATGTTCAAGGTGCCACAAGTAGTGTGCTACAAGGCCAATTGGTTATCGTACCAGATTGCCAAACGTATTATCACCTTAGATTATATTTCGTTGGTGAACCTGATTATGAAAAAAGAAGTAGTGAAAGAGCTGATCCAAGGCAGTCTGAACACAAAAAACCTGCAGACAGCACTCAAAAAAATACTTGAAGGCCCCGATCGTGAAGCCCAACTCAAGGCATACGGCGAACTTGAGAATAAATTGGGCGGTAAAGGTGCAAGTGTTAAAGTCGCTGAACTAATCGTGAAAAATGGTAAAACACTGAATGTCAAAGATTAAATACATAATAATTTGTCTGTTCGAGCACAGTCGAGAACTATTTCACTAGGTCTCGACTGCGCTCGAACAGACACCAACAGAGAGAATTACTAAATTAATAATATGAAACTATCTACTGACCTCTACCCTATTAAATAACATTATGAAAAAAAATATCTTAAAAACGGTACTCTTGTGCGTAATCTTAATATACACCACAGGTTGTAAAAATGACCCAAAAGACACCTTGGAAGTTTCCCCAGAGGAAATGGCAACAGCATCAAAAGAACTCAATAATTGGTTTCAAGAACAATGGGATGCCGAAATAGCCCTATCGCCTATGATGCAAACCTATTTGGGCGACAAAACCGATTACGGAAAATGGGACGACCGCTCAAAGGAAGCCGATGAAAAAGAACTTGAACGTACCAAAATACGCCTCGCTTACCTGAAAGATTCGGTAAATACAAACGCTCTTGACGAGGCCACCAAACTAAGTTACAAATTGGCGGTACAGCAAATGGAGAATGAAATTTCAGATTATAAATACCGCTTGCACAACTACCCCGTAAACCAAATGCACGGTATACATTCTTTTGTACCGTCATTTTTGATAAACATGCACCAAATCACCGATAAAAGTGATGCCGAAGCCTATATTTCAAGGTTGAACGGCATTGATGATATGTTCGCCCAGGTGATTGTCAACCTCAAAGAACGTGAAGAAGTGGGTATTGTTCCGCCTAGTTTTGTGTTTCCGAAAGTGCTGGAATCTTGTAGGAATATTTTAATAGGACGACCTTTTGATCCTTCTAAAAAACAAAGCACCTTGTTGAAGGATTTTTCAGGGAAATTGGATGTTTTGGAACTGTCATCCGTAGAAAAAAAGGAATTAATCGATAAGGCATCAGCCGCCTTGATCTCTTCTACCAAACCCGGCTTTGAAAATTTAATTGCTTTTTTAGAAGACCAGTCAAAAAGAGCCAATACCGATGATGGTGCTTGGAAATTTCCCGATGGCAATGCTTATTATAACAATGCCCTCGCCAGAACAACGACCACTAACATGACCGCTGATGAAATTCATGACCTTGGCCTATCCGAAGTGAAACGCATTCACGGTGAAATGAACGCTATAAAAGAGAACGTAGGCTTTAAGGGAAACCTGCAAGAATTCTTTACTTTTATGAAAGAAGACAAGCAGTTCTATTACCCTGATACCAATGAGGGTCGAGCAGCATATATGAAAAAGGCAGAAATGATCATCGATAGTATGAAGGGTCGCCTAGATGAATTGTTCTTGACCAAACCAAAGGCAGAAATGATCGTAAAACAGGTAGAGCCCTTTCGTGAAAAAGCGGCAGGCAAAGCCTTTTATCAGCCTCCTGCAATAGATGGGTCACGCCCTGGTACCTATTATGCGAATTTGTACGACATCAAAGCCATGCCCAATTATCAAATGGAAGCCTTGGCCTACCACGAAGGTATACCGGGCCATCATATGCAAATCGCCATCGCTCAAGAACTGAAAGATGTGCCTATGTTCAGAAAAATGGGCGGATACACGGCTTATAGTGAAGGTTGGGGACTTTACACCGAATTCATACCCAAAGAAATGGGCTTCTATAACGACCCCTATTCTGATTTTGGAAGGTTGGCCATGGAGCTTTGGCGAGCATGCCGCTTGGTGGTAGATACCGGTATTCATGCGAAAAAATGGACACGAGAAAAAGGAATCGATTATTATAAGAGCAACACCCCCAATGCCGAAAGTGATGCCGTAAAAATGGTAGAACGCCATGTAGTGATGCCTTCTCAGGCAACTGCTTACAAAGTAGGTATGAACAAAATATTGGAACTACGAGAAAATGCCAAGGTCAAACTCGGTGATAAATTCGATATTCGTGAGTTTCATGATGTGGTCTTGGTAAATGGTGCCGTACCCTTGAACGTTTTAGAGGAAATGGTGGAGGAATGGATAACCGTGAAATCAAAGGATCTTGGAGAGATTTCTGATAAGTAGGTTGTGTTAGGTGTTGAATCAAATTTAGGTAACTGAGCGTAGTCGAAGTTAGGAGTTTAGGAGTTTAGGAGTTTAGGAGTTTAGGAGTTTAGGAGTTTAGGAGTTTAGGAGAAGGTGAAAAAATGTCCTCTCATGATGTGAAAAAACAAGAATTTTTTTGTTGGGCGAGACCTGCGAGGTTTGCGCTTGACCAAAGTAGATGGAAAGCCTTGTAGGTCTGAAATGGCCGTTATACGCTAAAGTTATGTTTTTCGCTCCCAATACACAGTCAATAAAATACCTTACAATTACCAAGTTGCAGCATGGTACCATTTAAGAAAGACAAAAGCCACAATAAAATATAAAATATCTCTGTTCTAGTTATAAATACGAACATCATGAACCTGAAAGTTGCTTTAGACAAATACGTGAGCCTATCTCCTGATATTCTGGGTGGTACTCCTGTATTCAAGAATACTAGAGTGCCTATTAAGATATTGTTCGATTATCTACAGGGTGGTGATAATATTCAAGAGTTTTTAGACAACTATCCCACGGTAAAAAAAAATCCTTTGCGCAAAAAGTATTGGGACTACTGTCCGTTTACTTAACCGAAATCGAGACAAACAATGAAACTGCTGCTTGACGAAAACCTTCCTAAGAAACTCAAGTACCGTTTTAGTAAAGCCCATGAAGTACTCCGTACCGGAATTGGGATGGAGTGGCATCAAAAACGGTGACCTATTAAAGCAAATGCAAGACAAAGGTCTTGAAATACTGCTCAGTATAGACAAAAACATGAGCCATCAACAAAATCTTGAAAAATATAGTGTAAGCCTTTTAGTATTTGATGTAAGGGATACTCGCTACGATTCTCCTGTTCCTTTTGTTGCTAAAACTGAAGAATTATTGAAAAAAGAAATACCTCTTGGACTAACAATAATCGACTAGCCCTCCTCCATGAAGCTTGCCACTTTATAACCCTAACTATCACTAAATTCATTATCCCTAAGAAGTATTCTTTCATTGAGAATCACCAGTTCAAAACAGCTTCTAAAATTAATTCTGTAATTTTGAACTCCGAATACAGTAAATACCCATATCAATGCGCAAAATCCTACTTCTATTTTTGATCATACAGGTCAGTGGCTGTGGTATCGTAAAAAAGAAGACCACCTACAACAAAAAACGAAAAGTTACCGTAGCTGCTTCAGAGCCAAAGGCAAGAAAATCTACCGAAACTACAAAAGAACGAACCCTGACCACCACCCTATCGGTTGCCGATAATATTATCAATACAGCCCTCACCTATGCGGGCACCCGTTATAAATACGGTGGCACCACAAAGAGAGGCATGGACTGCTCAGGGTTGTTGTATGTTGCTTTCGGAGAGCACGATGTTCAACTGCCCAGAATATCATATCATATGGCGGAAGAGGGAAAACGGATTCGCATCAATAAAGTGGTCAAGGGCGATCTGCTCTTTTTCAAAACCAAAAGACGGGGAAGAAAAATAAACCACGTGGGTATGGTCGTTGCCGTTGATGATTACGAAGTCAAATTCATACACGCCTCCTCATCAAGGGGCGTAATCGTCTCTTCGTTAAAAGAAGGCTATTGGAATTCTGCGTTTGTAAAGGCGACAAGAGTTCTTTGACAGAATTTATTGACAATTTTTGAGTAGATTAGAGTCAAATTATCGGCATGCGGCTTTTAAGATTCATACCCATAAAGTTGACCCTCTTCTTGGTGTCGGGTATTTTATTGGGACATTACATGCATTTTGGCCTGTTACTTTCAATTTTATTGACCCTTATAGGTATTGGTTTTCTTGGGTTTTTGTTGTTCAAACAACTCCCCCGAAAATCAATCGCGTTTGGCACAACAGCACTTTTTACTACTCTATCTATTGGTATTTTGGCCGTTTCACTTTGGCAACCGACAAATAGAACAAATCACTATACCCATCAAACTTTTCAAAAGCAGCATACTTGGCATTTAAAGATTCGAGAGGTTTTAAAAGCGAACACTTTCTCCAATCGGTATGTGGGTATTCTTTATGCTATGGATGACCAAAGGGTCTCTGGAAAGATCATCTTGAATTTTTCGGCCGATTCCTTAAATCAGAAATATTCGGTAGATGATGAACTATTGTTCTATGGAAAACTTGGTTCAGTACGCCCTCCTATCAACCCCCATCAATTTGATTACAAGGCTTATCTAAAGGGATTAGGCATCTATCATCAAATACGGTTGAATACAGCCAACCATTTTGTATTGGAGAATTCTTCTAAAACCATTTATGGGGTCGCTGCCGCCTTTAGAAATAGAATAAGCGAAAAACTTAGGGAAGCCAATTTCGAAAAAGACGAACTGGGCATTATACAAGCCCTGTTATTGGGGCAGCGCAATGACATTTCAGAAGCCACTTACAACAATTACAAAAATGCAGGAGCTGTTCATATTCTGGCAGTTTCAGGTCTGCATATCGGTATTTTGCTATTGCTTCTTGATTTTTTTCTGCGACCCATAGAGCGATTGCCAAAAGGTAAAACCCTAAAACTCGTCACCATAGTTGCCCTACTCTGGAGCTTCGCTTTCTTGGCAGGTTTATCGGCATCGGTGGTCAGGGCAGTGACCATGTTCTCTTTTGTCGCTTACGCCCTCTATTTGAACAGACCCAGCAATACGTTTAATATTCTAGCACTTTCTATGTTCGCGATTTTATTGGTGTTCAACCCCATGCTGCTTTTTCAGGTAGGCTTTCAAATGAGCTATGCCGCGGTCATTGCCATTGTATGGGTATACCCGTTATTGCAACGCTTATGGTTTCCTAAGAATAAAATAGTTCGAAAAGTGTGGCAATTGCTATCGGTGAGCGTTGCGGCCCAACTGGGGGTATTGCCCATTAGTCTGTTCTATTTTCATCAGTTTCCCGGGCTTTTCTTTGTCTCAAACCTATTGATAGTTCCTTTTCTCGGGTTGATTTTGGGCTTGGGAATTTTGGTTATTGTTCTTGCCTTATTGAATAGCTTACCCAATTTTTTGGCAGAAGCCTATGATTTTTTAATAGGATGGATGAATACCATAATTGAATGGGTGGCACAACAGGAGGCTTTTGTTTTTACCAACATTCCCTTTGATAAAATACAATTGTTGTTATCGTATCTTATGGTCATCAGCGTACTGATTCTATTTACCAAGGTTACTTTTAAGCGAACTGCCCTGTTCTTATCGTGTGTTATAGGGTTTCAACTTTGGTCCCTTTATTCCACCTATAAGACAGGTAAAAAAGAAACCTTGTTTCTTGCCCACCAAACAAAAAACTCCGTTTTAATTCATCAAACTGGCAACGCACTTAACGTACTATCGTATAACAAAGAAGCAACAAAAAGAATCGTAACTGATTATAAAGTGGCAGAGCGCATCAAGGCAATCGAACATCGGCCCTTGCAGAACAGTTACAAGTTCAAGAAAAAGAACATCGTTGTCATAGATAGCTTCGGCAGCTATATTTCAAATAAAGCGAACTACCTTTTGCTGACCCGATCTCCAAAAATCAATCTAGAACGTTTGTTAGATTCGGTACGCCCCAAACAGGTCATTGCCGACGGCAGTAATTATAGAAGTTATATAAAACGTTGGAAGACAACCTGTGCAAAAAGAAAAATACCCTTTCACTATACGGGTGAAAAGGGCGTTTTTTATTTTAATCCTTTTAACTAGTGCACATCTCCCATCAGTTTTTTCATCAATGGAGAAAACAACAAAACCACCAATCCTGCTCCTATCGAATATTTGGCGATAAGGCTAAAACCATCGATATAAACTTGTAAAGTATCAAGCCCTCCGACATTTACATCGGTGCTTTCGATGGCCAATTGTTTTGAAATAAACCCAACTATTTGAAAAGCATAGGCAGAAGATAAAAACCAGATACCCATCATAAAGGCAACGATTCTTTTTGGTGATAAGTCGGTGATTTTAGATAGCCCCACCGGAGACATAAACAATTCGCCTATAGATAAAATAAAATACATGATAAACAGATAAGCAAATGGCACCATACCGTTGGCGTCTGCACTACCACCGCTCAAAGAAAGGATATAAAAACTCAAACCTGCCAACACCAATCCCATACCAAATTTATAGGGTGTACGCGGATTTAATTTTTTCTTCGATAAATACACCCATAAAAGCGAAATAGGTATCGATAAAACTATAATGACCAATGAATTCAAAGCGTTTGTTTGGCTAGCGTTCATGATACCTTCTAAATTCACATTTCTATCTGCAAACAAAGTGATAACACTACCTGATAATTCATGAAAACCCCAAAACAAGGTCATAAAAAATGTGATCAACACGGCCATGAACAATTTTTTGCGCTCGTCTGGTTTAGCTTTGTACATTATTGACCCGAGATAATAAACAACGGCAACTCCGATTATATAAAACAAAATGTTGACATAATTTTTATCTGCCAAGAAAGAGCCTTCTTCTCCCAATGATTTGTACGATGCCAATAATATGGCAACCAACGGAGCAGCTAAAAAAGCAACAATAGGTATAAAGGTCTTTTGCGGAATACCCAAAATCTTCTTATTGTAAACCTCATCGCTCGGTGGCAAACCTCTATCGCCAAAAACACTTCTTTTAATACCCCTCCAAAAGAAAATCAACCCGGCCATCATTCCCAAGCCGGCCAAGCCAAAACCATAGTGCCAGCCATATTTTACCGCAAGCCATCCACAAAGTAAAGGTGCGACAAAGCCTCCGATGTTTATGCCCATATAAAAGATGGTAAACCCAGAATCTTTTCTTCGATCACCGTCTTTATACAATGAGCCTACAAAGGTTGAGATATTGGGTTTAAAAAAACCATTGCCCACAATTATAAAGGCCAAGGCCAAAAAAAAGGCAATCTCGTTTTCAACTGCCAGTACAAAATGGCCCAAAGCCATTAAAATACCTCCTAAGAAGATTGAGCTTCGCATACCCAGAATCTGATCAGAAATTCTTCCGCCTATCACCGTAGAAGCGTACACTAAAGAACCATATGATGCATAAACAGCCGCAGCGGCAATATCTTTTGTCGCCAAGGCCGCAAAAATCTCCTTCGTCATGTAAAGCATCAGTAATGCCCTCATACCGTAGAAACTGAAACGCTCCCATAACTCAGCAAAGAATAAATAAAACAATCCCTGAGGGTGTCCGAAAAGTTGTTTTTCTGTCAATTCTGCGTTATCCGTCATAACTAATAATGATTTATTTATAGATTTTCCTTTATGAATTCGGTCATTTTGTTGAAAAGATGAATTCGCGTATTGCCCCCGTAAATACCATGGGTCTTATCAGGATAGATGGTCCATTCAAACTGTTTGTTCGCCTGAATCAATGCCTCTACCATTCGCATGGTATTCTGCACATGTACGTTATCATCGCCAGAACCATGTACCAAAAGGTAGTTGCCCTCTAATAGTTCAGGGTAGCTAAGCGGTGAGTTTTCATCATAGCCGCTCGCATTCTCTTGAGGGGTCTGCATATACCGCTCTGTATAAATGGTATCGTAAAATCGCCATGAGGTCACAGGTGCTACGGCAATGGCAGTTTCAAAAATAGTATTGCCCTTTAGAATACAATTGGTAGCCATAAAGCCACCATAGCTCCAACCCCATATACCCGTTCGTGCTTCATCAATATATGGTAATTCACTTAATTGTTTGGCTGCTGCAATCTGGTCTTCGACCTCGAATTTACCCAATTCTTTTTGGGTTATTTTCTTAAAAGCACGGCCTTTGAAACCCGTACCCCTACCATCAACGCAAACTACGATATACCCTTCTGAAACTAGAATTTGATGCCAATAGTCATTGGCGCCCATCCACCTGTTCGATACATTCTGTGAGCCAGGACCGCTATATTGGTACATCAACATGGGGTATTTCTTTGAGGCATCAAAGTCTTTGGGCTTGATCATGTACATATTGAGATCGTTACCATGAATCGAAAGCATCGAAAATTCTTTTGGTCGCAGTTCATACCCTTCCAATTTGGCCAAAAGGCCTTTATTGTCTTTAATATCCTTTACTTTTTTTCCTGATAGGGCGGTGTGCAAGGTATATTTAGCAGGGGTCTTTGCACTTGAATAGGTATTGATGAAATAGGTGAAATCAGTACTGAAATCAGCAGTATTTTTACCTTCTACCACGGCCAATGATTTTTTGCTCTTACCGCTACTTGCTATACTGTAAACGCCTCGGTTAATAGAACCATTTTCGGTAGACTGGTAATAAACACGATCTTCATTTTGGTCATAGCCGTAATAGTCGGTCACTTCCCATTTGCCGTTGGTAATCTGGTTTATGGGCTTCCCGTCTTGATCGTAAAGGTAAATATGGTTGTACCCATCTTTCTCGCTCGTCCATATAAAACTATCATCTTCAAGAAAAGTAAGGTTGTCGGTAATATCGACATAGGCGGCATCTTTCTCTTCGAGTAAGACCGAAACTGAATTATCGGTAGCGTTTACTGCCAGCAATTTCAAATGATCTTGATGGCGATTCAGGGTCTGTACGCTCAAACGGTCGGCATTGTTCGTCCATTTTATCCTCGGAATATAATAGGCTTCCCCTAAATCTATTTTTGAAATGTTTCCCGTTTTCACATCGAACATGTGCAGGGTGACCAGAGCATTATCTTCGCCAGCTTTTGGGTATTTGAACACATAGGGTTTCTGGTAGAGTCCGGTTCCATAAATATCCATAGAAAACTCGGGTACGTTTGTCTCATCAAAACGCATAAAAGCGATTTTTGTACCGTCAGAATTCCATTCAAACGCTCGCACAAACGCAAATTCCTCTTCGTACACCCAATCGGTGACTCCGTTTATGATCTTGTTCTTTACACCATCTTTAGTGATTTGTGCTGTTTCTTTAGAAGATATATCGAATATATATAGATTGTTATCAGCTACATATGCCACTTGTTTTCCGTTGGGAGAAACAGAAGGTTCCCTGATTTTAGTGTCGGCTATTTTAACAAGGCTTTTTGAAGCAATATCATAAACATAATAGATGCCCAAAGTAGAATGTCTAAAGATAGCTTCAACCTCAGTGGACAAAAGTAATTTAGATTCATCGGCCGTAAATTCGTAAGATGAAAAACCCTCAACTTCGGGCAAATCAACGGAAGATACTATGGTCTCTATCTTTTCTCCAGTAAGGTAATCATGTGTATCAACGTTACTTGCCCTAGTAGATCTGTCTAGGTTCAAAATAGTGTATTGCTTACCATTCTTCATAGAACGAAGTGCCTTCATACCATCTGTACGAAAAACCCCTTGGTAAATATCAGCAACCGTAATCTGTTTCTTTTGCGAGTAGGCCATGGTCAGAAAACCAAGTATAAAAAACAACAGAATGTTTAATTTTTTCATAAATCGACAAATTTGGTTACATCTTTCAAGTTTAGTGATAATTATACGAAAAACAACGGTTTGGCTTAAAAAAGAAGTAGGTTTTGACGAAAGTGGCCCATGGGGTTTTTGAGCTTGCGAAGCATCTTTAAAGTATAATATCAAAAAACAAGTTCATAAAACATGGCCTAGCTTTTTATTTTGCCAAATTATTTATTGAACCAATAGGTGAACTTGAGGGTAAGACCCCAGTTTCGACCTTCAAAAGGCTCGATGAAATAATTATTGGTGTACACCAAGAACAAATCAGAAGCAGGGCTGTAACGCCATTGAAACCTCGAGTTCAAATTAAAGTTTTTAGACTGTTCGTTATATTGAAAAAGGGTAGCAAAGAACACTTTATTGGTGAACGTAATATCAATTTCTGAACCAATAAGCCAGAATTGGTTCTTATTCCAGGGAGCTGGCAAACTAATATGATTATAGTTTAGGTTGGCACTGAGACTTACATAAGGTTGAAAACGATACCCCAACTCGGTAGTGAGACTGGTTCTATTTCCGTTGGCATAGTATCCGCCAAAACGGGCATCGAAAGTGTACGTGAACAAACTTTGGGGTTTTGAGGAAAACATCCATCCAAAAGCGTTCCAATGGTGTTTCGATCCCACTTCAAGCGCTGCTTTGCCCAACCTTGTTGGATCGAAGGGCGCTAATAGTTCTACATAATCATCAGACATGAAAAAGTCTAAACTGCTACGGTTTCGAAAGGCAATTTGATATAGTATATAGCTTGTATTATCAGTTCGATCAAAATTTTCATTAAAATAGTAGGTGGTATTTAATTTAGGTCCGTGACTTAGTACTTTCCCTTCCTTTGGGAAAAATAAATGCCCCGCATATGAATTGATGTTCACATAGCCATTTCGTGGTACAAAACCAACCTCCGCAGTATATTCCTTACCTACCCATTCTTCTTGAATACGCCAGCTCCATTTTCTACTCTTATATTCCAAATGTGCCGCTTGTGTCACCCCACTATTAACTTGATCAGGAGCGAAGGATTTTAAGAAAAAGGCTTTTCCGCTCCATTGGTTGTTCGAAGATGCCAAGTTGTACTCCACGCCCAGATTGCGGTTAAATTCGGGGTAAAGTGTTTTTAAAGAATCATTTTCTTGGGGATAACCGATAGACTGTTTGTTTACGAACATCAAGCCAATACTCGATCTGCTAAAAACTTTTCGTTGTAAGGACACCACCCCAAAATTTTGACTTGGGAGTCCGGTATTGTCAACACTCGCCGTTTGCATATCCATAATACCCAATCGCCATTT
>VAPK010147625.1_pt1 | contig 13481 bp, 16 predicted proteins | sample 3395031 | NCBI WGS metagenome assembly VAPK01 (sample SAMN08290443, study PRJNA428436) | hydrothermal vent metagenome | isolation source: Deep-sea hydrothermal vent chimney 1 | place: Pacific Ocean: Juan De Fuca Ridge | reverse complement strand
CGTCAGGGTCAGGTCTTGTCTTTTGCTTTAATTGCCTTTTCCCATGCGCCGGATTGAAAAGCAATTTTTTGCGCTCCTTCTAACCAGTTCAGCTGTTGAATAGGAATAGCTCTTGCCCATAAGTGTAATTGCGCTTTTTCTTCTGCTGTAAGTTTGTCTTGTTTTAATTCAGTCACCTTTGTCACCGCCCAATGTTACACTCTCTTGACAATATGCCAAATCTGACATATTATTGTATTATGAACCCAAAAGACAAGGATTTAGTCTGGTTGCATGGCGAGGTAAAAACACCGCCTTTTTCTCTAGAAGCTCGGCTTGAAGCCGGTTATCTATTGAGGCAATTACAGCAAGGAATTAAGTTAGCAATGCCACAATCTCGCCCTATGCCAACGATTGGACGACGGTGCCATGAGCTACGAATTAATGATGAAAACTGCACCTGGCGAATTGTGTATAGAACAGATGCCGATGCGATTGTGCTATTGGACGTTTTTGATAAGAAAACAAATACAACACCAAAGCATATTATAGATACATGCAAAGATAGAATTAAGAGGTATGACAATGAAAGCAGCTAAACAAAAAAAACTTGAAGCCAGTGGTTGGAAAGTTGGTAGTGCGGCTGATTTTTTAGAATTAACAGATGAAGAAGCAGCTTACATTGAGCTCAAACTTAAATTAGCTAACCAATTAAAAGCAACCCGAACAAAAAAACACCTAACACAGAAAGACTTTGCTAAAAAAATTGATTCTAGCCAGTCGCGTGTTGCAAAGATGGAAACAGGTGATCGTTCAGTGTCTTTAGATTTGTTGATTAAATCTTTATTGGCGTTAGGAGTTAGTAATGAAGATATTGGTAAAACTATTATAAATTCTAAAGCTGCTTGAGTCTCTCTCTGGACTCCAGCCCCCGCTATCGCTGAGGACAAGCTCTGCACGAGGATGATAGGGAAAACAGCCGACTATCATTTCTTTACAACTATCGCCTTCGTAAAATAAAGTAATTCTTCAGCCATTGCCAAACGCTGCGCAGGTGTAGCTTTTAGCATATCGCGTAACTGCTCATCCTCAACCTGTTCAAAAGTAACAGGCCATTCAGTCTTTGGTTCATTAACTTCGCTATTCTTTTTCATATTCTTTTATTTTAGTTAATTTTTCAATATCGTCTATATCTTTTGGACGGCCTGCCTGTTTTTTCATTATGATTAAATCATTAATTGAGCAAACTCTAACATTAATACCTTCAAGCTCCATTACGACTGATCGATTATATAATTCTTTATACGGAATGGGCTGTTTTACAAATAAATCAATTGTTAACAAAGGATTGTCAGGTTGATACATTGAAAAAACTTGCATCCCTTTTTCTTTAATCCACTGTTCACGTTTATTTTCATCGGCAAATTCTATTGCTTGCACAGGAACTTTAGGAACATAACCAGCATCTGTTAAAACAGTAATAACTTTGGTCACTTCTTCTGTTTGTAAATCAACGACCAAATCAATATCTGATGTTGCTCTAACATAGCCATGTAATATGGTGGCAATACCTCCAACTACAACATACTGCACATCAGCTTGGTTTAACGCTTTGAATAATGGTAGGTAGAGTGACATTACATTTACTGGATTCCCGCCTGCGCGGGAATGACGTTGTTCCTCTTATTTTATTACTTATTATATAAAACCAGATTGCTTCGCTATTGCTCGCAATGGCCTTGATAAAACTACGTTAAGCTTTCTTATATATTTCACTACCCTGGCTTTTAAACTCCGCAGCCTTAGCCTTCATCCCTTCTTCCATTACAACATCAACCCCAATCCCTTCCTTCGCTGCATAATCCCTCACATCCTGCGAAATTTTCATCGAACAAAAATTAGGCCCACACATTGAACAAAAGTGTGCCACTTTATGCGCTTCTTTCGGCATGGTTTCATCGTGGTATTCTCTTGCTCTGTCCGGGTCTAGGCCAATATTAAACTGGTCTTCCCAACGGAATTCAAAACGTGCTTTACTCATGGCGTTGTCGCGTATTTGTGCACCGGGGTGGCCTTTGGCTAAATCGGCTGCATGTGCAGAAATTTTATAAGTGATGATGCCTTCTTTTACATCGTCCCGGTTTGGTAAACCTAAATGTTCTTTGGGTGTTACGTAACAAAGCATGGCACAACCGAACCAGCCTATCATGGCGGCACCGATGCCGGATGTTATATGGTCGTAACCCGGTGCGATATCGGTAGTGAGTGGCCCGAGTGTATAAAACGGAGCTTCGTCACATTCTTCTAATTGCTTCGTCATGTTTTCCTGAATCATATGCATGGGCACATGGCCGGGGCCTTCTATCATGGTTTGTATGTCGTGCTTCCAGGCAATTTTTGTTAACTCGCCCAATGCTTCGAGTTCACCGAATTGCGCTTCGTCGTTTGCGTCTGCAATAGAGCCGGGGCGTAGGCCATCGCCTAATGAAAACGACACGTCGTAGGCTTTCATAATTTCACAAATATCTTCGAAGTGGGTGTATAGGAAGTTTTCTTTGTGATGCGCTAAACACCACTTGGCCATAATAGAACCGCCACGCGATACGATACCGGTAGTCCGTTTTGCAGTGAGTGGCACATGGCGTAATAACACACCGGCATGAATGGTAAAGTAATCAACCCCTTGTTCGGCTTGTTCGATTAAGGTATCACGAAACATTTCCCAGGTTAGGTCTTCGGCTTTGCCGTTTACTTTCTCTAACGCCTGATAAATAGGCACGGTGCCGATTGGAACCGGTGAGTTACGAATAATCCATTCGCGTGTTTCATGAATATTTTTACCAGTGGATAAATCCATAATGGTATCGGAGCCCCAACGAATACCCCAGGTCATTTTATCGACTTCTTCTTCGATACTTGAACCAAGTGCTGAGTTACCTAGGTTGCCATTAATTTTTACTAAAAAGTTACGGCCAATAATCATGGGCTCGACTTCGGTGTGATTAATGTTGGCCGGGATAATGGCACGACCACGGGCAATTTCTTCACGAACAAATTCAGGCGTAATAACTTTTGGAATGCTGGCACCAAAACTATGGCCGGGGTGTTGTTTGGCCACTTCTTCTGCGTATTGTTCTAATTTAAGATTTTCTCTTATGGCAACGTATTCCATTTCGGGTGTGATGATGCCTTGTTTGGCGTAATGCATTTGGCTGACATTTTTGCCTTTAAGTGCTTTACGTGGTTTGCGTTTGTGGTGTTCGAAACGCATATGGTCGAGTTCTTTATCCGCGGCGCTGTCTCGACCATAGGCTGAGCTTAAACCTTCGAGTATTTCGGTGTCGGCACGTTCCTCAATCCATGGTGTACGAATATCGGCTAAGCCTTTACGAATATCAATTTCTACGTCCGGGTCAGAATAAGGGCCGGAAGTATCGTAAATTGTAAGCGGTGCATTTTTTTCTACACCTGCATCGGTAATGGTGTCCGACAGGCTAATTTCACGCATTGGAACACGAATATCTGCACGGCTGCCTTCTACATAAATTTTCTTTGAATTTGGAAACGGCTGAATCGAGGCGTCGTTTAGCTTGGCGGTTTTGCTTAAAAAGTCATCAGGTACGGCACTCATAGAAATATCCTCAATATGATCGGGTCGTGGTCAAACAGGCTTGGGGGTAGCGGAATAGATCGAGGGCTATGCACTTAATGGTATAAAACCGTGGCTCACGCTTTCCTACGCCGGTACTGACCGTTCAGGTTCAAAGGGTAAAATCTCTCAGCCAGTATTTAAAAGGCTCCCCTAGCGATATAAGATGCAAGTTACTGGATGGGCGCACTGATTGCAAGCACGGCACTCTGATTTTAAACCCACTATATATTAAAGGTATAATGATAACAGAAAGAAATAACGCACTATTTCGATATAAACCAGTAACTTAGCTATATGAATACATTTTTTTTATCGGTCTAATAAAACATAAAATACGCTTTTAAGCCTGGACAGCTTGCCTGTATCCAATAAACCGCTTAACCTGCATATATTTCCTAATAAATAGATAGATGGATACCAAACAGATGAACGTTGAGACCGCACGCCACAATATGATTAAGCAGCAGATCCGTCCTTGGAATGTGCTTGATCTCACTGTATTAAACCTGCTTGAGGAAATCCACCGTGAAGACTTTGTGCCAACAGAATACAAAAGCATGGCCTTTTCCGACTTTGAAATACCACTCGGTAATGGTGAACTCATGCTGCCCCCTAGAGTAGAAGCACGTTTCTTACAAACACTCAATATTCAACCCCATGAAAGCGTACTCGAAATCGGCACAGGTAGTGGCTATGTGACCGCATTACTCGCTCAGCTTGCTTTACGCGTGTTTAGCGTTGATATTGACCAAAGCGTAAGCACCGAGGCTGGTCGTAAATTAGCTAGTCACGATATTAGTAATGTCACTCTCGAAATTGGTGACGGCGCGAATGGTTGGGATAACCATGCACCTTATGATGCTATCCTGTTAACCGGCTCAACCCCCATGCTATCTGAAAAATTTGAGCAAAGTCTGAATGTAAATGGACGCCTATTGGCCGTTGTCGGCGATGCACCCACAATGGAAGTATTGCTTGTTACACGCCTGAGTGAGGCTGAATTTAAGCGAGAAACCCTGTTTGAAACGGTTATCCCACCATTAAAAAATGCACCTCAGCCGGTACGTTTTAGCTTTTAAAATCACTTAAATTAACATATTCCATATCTATGCGACATTTTACGGCTGCAGAATTGCACGCTTACCTGCATACTTTTTCTGACAAAAAGACCCCAGCTCCACTGCTTCTCGATGTACGGGAACCGTGGGAATACGAGCATTGCCATTTAAAGTATTCAAAACTGGTTCCAATGCGGCAGATACCCGACTATGCTACACAACTCGACCCGCAACAGGAAACCGTTGTTATCTGCCATCATGGTATTCGGAGTCGACAAGTGGCTCAATATTTGAAATCATTAGGCTTTACGAATCTAATCAATCTAACAGGTGGCGTAGAAGCTTGGGCCAACAAAATCGACCCCAGTATGAAACGTTATTAAAAACTAATGAAAAAATGGCTTTTTGTTACAATTTTTATTCTTAATGCAAATTTGAATACGTTAGCGCAGGCAAGTGAGCAAACTAACCTTTTCGACGTTTACCAATTAGCCGAAAAAAGTGACCCCATCTACCTAACTAGCGAAGCAAATTATCTGGCTCAACAGCAAAGTAACCCACAAAGTTGGGCGGCGGTTTTACCGCAGATAAGTTTATCGGCTTACCGCTCTACCATTGACCAGAATGTTGCCTCTACAAGTACCTTAAACCAGTCTTATGATAATAATGGTTACACTCTTCGTATCAGCCAAGCTCTTTTTAGACAGAGTGATTTTATTCGCATTAGTCAGAGCAATGCAACGGTACTTAAAGCACAAGCCGACTTTGACACTGCAAAATATGATTTAATCTTACGTGTTGCAGTCGATTATTTTAATGTTCTTGCTGCAAAAGATGACTTAAAATTTAACCATAAAGAATACAAAGCACTTAAACGACGCTTACTTCAGTCCAGACAAAAGTTTCAAGTTGGTTTAATCGCGATTACTGATGTACAAGAAGCGCGTGCACGACATGACCAATCAGCGGCTCAGGTTATTACTGCAAAAAACAAGTTGCAAATCACACTTGAAAATCTGCGTGAACTCACAGGTAAAACATACACAAATGTTAAATCACTCACTAGTGATATTCCATTACTACTACCCGAGCCAGAAAAAATAAATGATTGGGTTAAACTTGCGTTAGCAAATAATCTAGATTTACTAGCAGCCAAACAGCTTATGAAAATTGCAAAAGATGAAGTGGCTATTCAACGTGCAGGGCATCTCCCTACCTTGGATTTGGTTGCCGAACGAAGCCATTCCAGCGTCGGTGGTGGTTTCTTTGGTAGCCGTACAACAGACCAAACGTCCATTGCACTAGAATTTAACTTGCCCCTGTATGCAGGCGGTCGAACATCGTCTAAAACAACACAAGCGCGTTATGAATACAATGCCGCCAAACAACAATATATTAAATCGCAACGCGCAACGGAGCGTTTAACCCGCAGCGGTTATCTTAATGTCTTATCTGAGATTAGTCAGGTTAAAGCTCTTAAACAGGTTGTAGTTTCAGGTGAGAAAGCACTGGAAACCACTCAGGCTGGTTTTGAAGTTGGTACTCGGACAACTGTTGACGTACTCAACTCTCAACGTGAATTATTTAGGGCAAAAAAAGACTATGCTCGCGCACGTTATGACTACTTGCTTGAAACATTACGCTTAAAAAAAGCGGCCGGTATTTTAACAACAAATGACTTGAAACAAATTAGTAATTGGGTTCAATAGTAGACAATGTTTATTTATCTATGAACTTTTATAGAATCTTACTTGGATTTTTATCTATCCCTGTTATTTTTTATATCACATGGTGTTCTATTCGAAATAAAGACAGTCAATTTTTTTTACAGCGTTTAGCCATACAATTTTCAGCTCCCAAAAAAAATCACAAAGACTCGATATGGATACATGCTGCCTCTGTTGGTGAAGTCAATGCAGCAACCCCACTTATTCATAAATTAGCAACACACAATCACATTATATTAACAACCAATACTCCATCCTCTGCAATACATGCTGCAAAGATAGTAAGTGAGCAAGTGACACATTTTTATTGTCCCATTGACTGGCAATGGGCAGTTAAAAAATTTATTACTGGCTTTCAACCCCGTTACCTGTTGATTATCGAAACGGAACTCTGGCCGAATCTATTTTCTGTTGCTAAAGCATTAAATTTACCCATTACCATTATCAATGGTCGAATATCTGAACGCACCTTACATGCAGCAACATGGATAAAAAAACGTTACCATGATTGCCTGAACATAACGCATTGCGTCTTAACGCGCAGTGAAGAAGATAGCCAACGATTTATCACGCTAGGCGCAGCACCCTCAAAAGTAAAAACCATCGGTAATATCAAATTTTATTCACAATATAATTTGGATAACACACCATCGTTTAAAACACTCAAACCCTACGTACTTGCAGCATCAACTCGAGATAAAGAAGAAGCCTTGATTGTCTCTGCTTGGGAAAAATCAGAATCTAATAATCAACTACTCATTATTGTACCCCGTCATCCTAAACGACTTGCAGATATTATTAGTCAGCTTAAACCGTATCATCTTAACATTGCTATTCGTAGCCGCAATGAAACCATTACCCCGGAAATAGATATTTATATTGCGGATACTTTTGGTGAATTAATGACGTTTATCAAAGGGGCAACTTTCGTCATTATGGGGGGCTCTTTCGTAAATAAAGGCGGGCAAAATATTCTGGAAGTTGCACACGCCAATAAAACAGTGGTGTTTGGCCCGTTTATGGCTAATTTTAGAGAAGAAGCACAACTCTTTATTGAACAACATGCTGGGATACAACTTGATAATATACAATCACTACCGGCAACCATTAACAAATTATTAAGCCAACCAGAACTGAACCTGAAATATCAAAATAAGGCTAAACAATTAATTGCTCAACAACAAAATATTCTAGACACGTACCTATTAGAATTATCCCAACTTTATCCTAATATCAGCACTAGCTGAAATCTAATTTAAGTATCCCTGCATAAACCATTGCCAGCATTGCGCATTAAAAATAACAGTCGGGTTCATTGATACCGCTTTATTTAAGGAGCGTTTAAAACGGTTAATATCGGCTTGTTTCCAACCCGTTGCTGATTTTCGTTGACGGCACTTATCAAAATCAATCAAATAAAAACGGCCACCCTCATCCAGTAATATATTCTTTACGTTTAAATCTACATGATGGATACCTTTATCATGAAAACGTTTAATCATGCTTCCCATTGCAACCCAATGGCCTTGTTCGAGTGTATTATTGGTTAATTCTTTTAATAAAAGATGAGTATGGCGAATACGTTGCGTAATAAGATCTGCCTTATAAAAAAGCCCTTCTCTAACAACATGTGCAGCAACAGGTCGGGGAACAGGCAATGAGTATTGTTGCATATGTTCCAAAAGCCTAAACTCACGCCATGCACGCGTTAAAGACAGTCCCAACCACAGATATTGATCTTCAACATACTCTGCAATCTTACCACCACGCTTATAATGCCGCAGCACCAGCTCACGCCCCTGATAGTCAACAAAAAAAGTAGTACCCCGCCCTTCTGCAAAACCGATAATGGCACTGCGGTTAGCCCAAGTCTTTACACTAAAACTAATATCATCCTGCTTTAAGAAAATTTCAGCATCGTAAAGAATATACTCTGAACCATTTTTACTTTGGATAATACTCATACTATTATTTGGTTACCACTTGTTCAATAAAACATATCTGTCACAGGGCAGATAAATACCAAGATTAACGTATTATTATAAATATATACAGAAAACCATATTCAAATACAATTAAAAATATAGAATAATGTTATTCCACCATATTTTTTAGATCCGCCATACATAATTTCAATGATTTATTCCAGTCTGGTAATGTGAGTTTGAAGGTTGATTCCAGTTTTTTCGTAGATAGTACAGTATATGTCGGGCGTATGGCAGGTGTTGGGTAATCAGATGTTGGAATTGAATTAACAACCATCTCGTGATGTAGGTCTGCATACTTAAAAATTTTTGTTGCAAACCCATGCCAACTTGTTTCGCCATGGCTGCTTAAATTATAAATTCCATTTTCAATATTATTTTTTATAAACAATTTTTTATAAATAGCCATGGCAGTAACATCTGAGATAGTTCGACTCCAAGTTGGCGAACCTATTTGGTCTCCAACAATATTAAGCTCTTTTTTTTGTTTAGCCAATTTTAACATTGTTACCAAAAAATTATTTGCACGGTTAGTATAGACCCAGCTTGTTCTAAAAATAATATAATTATTTGCAACTTGTTGTATGGCTAAATCACCTTCCAGCTTTGTTTGCCCATAGACATTAAGTGGATCGGCCTTGTCATTTTCAGTATAAGGGGTAGTGCTTTTACCATTAAAAACATAATCAGTTGAATAATGCACTAACAAAGCATTTAAACGATTAGCCTGCTCTGCCAATATGGCCGGAGCAAGAGCATTAATTTTTCTAGCAAGATCAACTTCTGATTCTGCTTTGTCCACCGCTGTGTACGCCGACGCATTAATAATAATATCCGGTTTTATTAAATTTAATGCGGTTATAATAGAATCAGTCTGGCTCAAATCTATTGGGAAAAAGGATGATTGACGATTAACGGTTATTACTTCCCCTAATGTTGCCAGACTACGTTGCAAATCCCAACCGACCTGACCATTCCCACCAATAATCACAATTTTTTTCTTCATATGGGTCATATGTTATCATTCATACTTCGACAAATATTCAGAACTCACGTCAGCCAGAAGTTTAGCCTGATTGTCTTTGTCAGAAAGGATGGGGTTAGTCAGCGGCCATTCAATGCCAATAGCAGGGTCATCCCACTTTATACTTAGTTCGCATTGCGGGTTATAAATATCTGTGCATTTATAGGCAAATAGAACAGTTTCAGATATGACACAAAACCCATGAGCAAAGCCTTCAGGAATATAGAGTTGACGTTTATTTTCGCTGGTTAACTCAACACCGGCCCATTTCCCAAAATTAACAGAACCTTGCCTAATATCAACTGCAACATCAAAAACTGAACCTTGTAGTACATATACCAATTTTGCCTGAATATTTTCATATTGATAGTGCAAACCTCGCAAAACATCTTTTTTAGAATAAGAGAGATTATCTTGTAAAAAATCATTTTTAGTTTCTATGCCTGCACTAACATAGCGTTGCTTTTGCCATGTTTCTAGGAAAAAACCACGTTCATCACCAAAAACTTTCGGTTCAATAATTTTTACTTCAGGTAAGGATGTATCAATAATCTTCACTTAGGTAAGCCTTGTTCGATTAAATTAACCAGATATTGCCCATAATTATTTTTAATTAGTGGCTCGGCCAATGAGCGTAATTGCTTGTTATCAATCCATTTATTTCGATAAGCAATTTCTTCTGGGCAACAAATTTTTAAGCCTTGCCGTGATTCAATAGTTTCAATAAAGTTAGCCGCTTGCATTAATGATTCATGTGTCCCAGTGTCAAGCCAGGCTGTTCCTCGACCTAGTTTTTCGACTTTCAAATTACCTTTTCCCAAATACAAGTTGTTAATATCGGTTATCTCAAGTTCACCTCGTGCTGAAGGTTTTAAGTTTTCTGCATAGCTAATAACATTATTATCATAAAAATATAATCCCGTTACTGCATAATTTGATTTAGGTTTTTTTGGTTTTTCAACTAAACTTTTAACAACACCCTTGGTATCAAATTCAACAACACCATAGCGTTCTGGATCTTTAACATAGTAACCAAAGACTGTTGCACCTTGCTCTTGTTGTTTGGCCTTATTCAGCATTAATTCAAGGCCATGACCATAAAAAATATTATCACCTAAGATCAAACAACAACTATCCTCTCCTATAAAATCCTTTCCTAAGATAAAAGCTTGTGCTAATCCTGCGGGTTCAGGCTGAATAACATATTCAATATTTAAACCCCATTGAGAACCATCAGAAAGCAAACGTTGATATTGTCCAATATCCTCGGAAGTGGAAATGATAAGAATATCTCTAATATCAGCCAACATTAGCGTGGCCAAAGGATAATAAATCATTGGTTTATCATAGACAGGTAAGAGCTGTTTACTAATCGCCTGAGTAAGCGGGTATAAACGTGTTCCCGAACCACCCGCTAATATAAGCCCCTTCATACTCTCACTCCTAAACGATTGCGATTATAGTTTTTATTGGTCACTTGTTTACACCATTCAATATTATCCAGATACCATTGTAATGTTTTACGAATACCGCTTTCAAATGTTTCATCCGGCATCCAGCCTAATTCATTCTTGATTTTAGTGCTATCAATCGCATATCTTAAATCATGCCCTGGGCGGTCATCCACATAGGTAATCAAATTTTCATAAGACTCATTAGATGCCTGTGGCCGTACTTTGTCTAATAATTGGCAAATCGTTTTTACTATTTCAATATTGGTTTTCTCGTAGTTGCCCCCAATATTATATTTTTCACCAACTCGACCCGCTTCTAAAACAGTACGAATGGCAGAACAATGATCTTCAACGTATAACCAGTCTCGGACATTTAAACCATTACCATAAATCGGTAACGATTTCCCTTCCAGTGCATTTAAAATAATTAAAGGTATCAATTTTTCTGGGAATTGATAGGGCCCATAATTATTGGAGCAATTAGTGATTAAAACAGGTAACCCATAGGTATGCAGATAGGAACGCACTAAATGGTCGGAGGATGCTTTCGATGCCGCATAAGGTGAATTAGGGGCATACGGCGTTTCTTCTGTAAATAAACCGGTTTCACCTAATGAGCCGTAAACTTCATCGGTTGAAACATGTAAAAACCGAAAATCCTGTTGCAACTTATCTGGATAGTCTTTAATGCCTTTTCGGCTTGATTCCAAGAGTGATAATGTTTCCACAACATTGGTTTGAATAAACTCTGCCGGGCCATCAATAGACCGGTCAACATGTGACTCTGCTGCAAAATTAACAATAGCAGTCGGTTGGTATTGACTAAAAAGAGAATCAAGCAAACCACTGTCACCAATACGGCCCCCAATAAAAATATGGTTTTTATCATCTTTTACTTGTGCCAGTGTTTCCAGATGACCAGCATAAGTCAATGCATCCAGATTAATCACTTTATAATTATTATTTAAAAGGTGTTGCACAAAGTTGCCACCGATAAATCCAGCCCCCCCCGTTACAATCACTGTTTTCGGCTCACTCATTCTTATTTTCCGTTTATTTAGATGATAGCTCAATAATCTTATTGACTGATGCTTGCACATCATCAACGGATGGCTCACTGCCATCGGCGTGATACACTGCATCGTGTTTCCCATAACGCGGCCAATAACGATACAACACAGCCGCTGAAAATATACCTACCGTCGGTGTATTACAGCATATTGCAAGGTTACGAATACCAGTATCGTTTCCAATAACAATACTCGCACCTTTTAAGAAGGCCAAGGTATCGTCTAGTGGTATTGCTTTTTGTACTTCAATATTTTTTATGCTATCGGCAGTCGAAACTAATTCCATTAATTTAGAAACAGATTCCCATTTAGCCAACCCTTCAAGAATAATATGTTGATGATGAGGATATTGTGCTGATAACGTTTTGACCAATAATGCAAAATGTTCAACTGGCCAGCATTTATAGGCAACCGAAGCAGTCGTAAAATAAACAAAATAGGGCTGATCTTTTTTTAAGGCCGGAACAGTAATAAAGGAATCGGGGGGAGTGGTGACGTTTGCACCAAATAAACGTAGCATATCAAGCAGCGTTTCTGCTTCAAATTGTAAATCTGAACGAAAAATACAAATATCATAAAATATTTTTTGCCAATTACGGTACGGGAAACTCACCTTTATACCGGCTTTATTCACCAGACACAGTAATAAAGAACGACTGGAAACCGCCATGTCAAAAAGAATATCATGGTAACCTAATTCTCGTGCTGTTCTTATTTGTTCCCACTTTGATATATGACGTTGGTCATTGCCAACAGCAATATGAACCCGATCCACTATGTCATCAGGGACTCCATACTGATAATGGCTAACAATGCTTAAAGTAATGGATGCATTCGGGAAAAATTTTCTGGCCTCCACAATAAAGGCGCGGGTTAAAATCATATCGCCTAAAGCTGCATGACGAATTATCGCGATACTTTTAATATCTTCAGGGCGAATATCTTTATATTTTTCCTGTGTCTTTTTCGATACCCATGCACCGCGCTCAAACCAAAACTTCATCTTTTACACTTTATTTTTAATGTTATTAACCGTGGCCAATGAACGGTAGTCTTATAAAACTATATCCTCGACGCATGTGGATTTTATTGACACAACACCGTAAAATATTTTATCCATGCAAACGGCCATTAAACCTAAATACCTAAAAAAAATACTTATTGTCCGTAATGACAAATTGGGGGACTTGTTAGTGTCTTTCTCAGCTTTTGCAATCCTGAAGAAGAACCTGCCCGATACAGAAATCCATGTTCTAGTTCCGAAGTATACCGCGCCAATCGCCAAATTGTGTAAATATATTGACCATGTAGTGGTCGATCCGCTCCCACAAACATCAGAAATTCATTATATTAAAGAGACCCGTCAACTGAGCCAACTCTTTAAACAACAGAACTATGATGCCATTATTACGCTTGTTTCAACCCTACGGGTCTCCGTTGCCGCTTTTTTCGCTAGAATCCCAATTCGAATTGCACCGGCAACAAAAATTAGTCAGATTTTTTATAACCACCGTATCGCACAACGCCGCTCG
>VAPK010627038.1_pt1 | contig 13482 bp, 10 predicted proteins | sample 3395031 | NCBI WGS metagenome assembly VAPK01 (sample SAMN08290443, study PRJNA428436) | hydrothermal vent metagenome | isolation source: Deep-sea hydrothermal vent chimney 1 | place: Pacific Ocean: Juan De Fuca Ridge | reverse complement strand
CGTAATTTTTATAAAAAACCATGTTTATCAAAAAGCATATTGTAAAAAATATAGTATTATTTGCCGTCAGTATCTTTGTCTCTCTCCTTACTATTGAAATTTTATTGCCTTTTCTAAAGATCAAAGGCATAGAGCGTTTTGTTTTTTTGAGGCGTATGCCCATTGTGCAATATATTTATGGGGAATATAAACCCATTATTGAATATACCTTGCGGCCAAATATCAAAAACGCCCATCTGCAATATAAGGACTATACGAATTATACCTTCAGCACTAATAAATATGGTTTCCGCGGCCCTGATTGGGATCTGGCAAAGAATAGACGTAATGTGCTGGTTTTGGGAGATTCATTTGCTTTTGGCTGGGGAGTAAATAACGATCAGACCTTTTCCTATATGTTGAACAAAGAGCTTGAGAAGAAGAACCCAGAATTTCAGGTAATAAACTTAGCTCAATCTGGCTATTTTCTTGATCAGGTTGTGAATAATTTCAGGCTGCATAGAGGCCTTTTTCAACCCGAAATTGTTATATATCTGTATTGCTACAATGACCCTCTTTTGCATCCCAAAGAAATAAATCATAAATTTGATATAAAAAACTATCGCGCCGGAATTACGAAAGCGGATTTCAACGAAGAGGCGCGGCGCAATAATGTTAATATATGGCGCTTTGAACGGTTCTATAAAAGTTTATACCTTTATGCCTTTTATAGAAATTACGTTGTACCGCTCTTTGTTGGCCAACATACCTCGTCAGCGCGAAACGCTTGGAAACAACGATATGAATTTACCTATAAAAATCTTTACCCTCCCACCCCTCCTTCCGAACCTGTTCCCTTAAATACTGAGAAGAAAAGATATATATGGTACGGGCTTAAGCAAATAAGAAAAATTGCTGGCAACAACTGCCATATCCTTTTAATGGACACCTCGGATAAAATGCTGATACATATGCCGGACAGCAAAAATTCCGACCGTTGGATACTGCGGGACTTCGCGAAGCAATACGCTAATGTAACTTTTGTTGATTTTGAATCAACAATTCGCAGAAAAAATGATGGCGTATCTCGTTTTTTAAAGATAGATGACCATTGGAACGTGAGAGGTCATAAGTTAGCCGCTAAAATGCTTTTAGATGCCATCTCTAACTGACTGATTTTATACCTCTGCTCGGTAGTTACTTAGATTATAATCAACATTGTAGATCATAAAAACGATGCGATTTGGACTTATTCTTGCCACTGATTTAACGAATCCCGATATTAATAATTTTGCGCCCATTGGCTTGGGGTGTTTAGCGGCATCTATTAACAAATATTTACCACAATTAGAGACTGTCCTGGAAGAAAGTCCCGAAGCCCTGATCGAGAAACACCCCGACATTATAGGTATAAGCTCAAGTACGGAATTTTATGATATCGCGATTCAATGGGCAAAAAGATTTAAGGAGGTTTTAAATTTACCAATTATAATAGGCGGCATACACATATCTCTCATTCCTGAATCCATGACAGATGATTTTGATGTAGCAGTCATTGGCGAAGGAGATATTACAATTGTAGAACTGTTAAGGTCATTTATTGATAACAAGGGATTAGAGAAGAAAAATTTACAATCAATTCCGGGGCTGTACTTTAAATTAGGTCAATCAGTAATTAAAACATCACCCCGCCCCATCATCAAAGATCTTAACACCCTTCCCCAAATAGACTGGTCTCAAATACCATTTTATCGGGAAAATCAGTCTCATATTGTCTCTGCTCGCGGATGCCCATATAAATGTTCGTTTTGCGCTTCTCAAAAATTTGCCAGTCAATTCAGGTTTTATTCAGCCGAAAACATACTTAAAGAGATTAAATACTATATAATCGATAAGGGACAGGGGGGAATAACATTTTACGATGATTTGTTTATTGCCAATAAAAAAAGATTAACAGAATTAATTGGCTTAATGAAAGAATGCGGCCTGTTAGGGAAATGCCGATTCCATGGCCAAGTACGGGCAAATCTGATTACAGAAGAAACCTGCCAGCTTCTCAAGGAACTTAATTTTATTACGGTTGGGATCGGCTTGGAATCTTTTAGTGATAAAATTTTAAAATACTACAACAAAACTGGTATCACCAGCGAAACCAACCAGAAGGCTATCGAATTATTAAGCAAATATGGTATTCATGTTAATCCGTCCATGATATTTGGAGCTCCAATAGAAACAAAAGAAGATATGCTCATAACATTAAGAGCGATTTATCATAATTTTGAAAAGGGATTTATTTCCAGTTTGGCATGGGGCGTGTTACGTCCATATCCTGGGACTGCAATATGGGAGGTAGCGGAAAGACAGGGGATCGTTAGTAATGATATGGATTGGAGTAAGTTTACTGATTGGAGCACCTATCAACTTTATATGTGTGAGAATGTAACACCTGATGGATTTGATGAATTGATAGGAGAGTGGATGACCAAATTCTCCTTATTGAATTTTTACAGGTTGGAAAAGGTGATGGGAAATGTTGTCTATCACGATAGAGATATATTGCTTAAACAAACCATAAAACACACTACCCTCATAAAGAAAAGAATTGAACAAAAAAACATTTATGAAGCAGGGGACAATTTATTCACGAATATACAGATAGCCGAGGGGGATAAACAGATACTACTTTCGGGCTGGTATGAAATAGAAAAAGATGGAACCCGGTGGATAGCGGGAAGGGCCGCCGGAATATTTAAAAGCGGCCGCCAAGGACAACTGTATCTTAAAGCCTATATTCCTCCCGCCATTCTAAAAGAGACTTACCACGGAGAGGTAACAATAAAATTCTTTGATGGAAGCGTTTTGCTTTATTCTGAGCATATTACCATTGCCGATGACCGCAACGGAACAATTTTAATCACCTTCAAGGTTCCGTCTAACGAGATACTTCTGCTCAAAATTGAAACGGACAAACAATTTGTCCCCGCGCTGTCTCTGCAAGACAGCCGCGATAATCGAGAGTTGTCTATAATTGTTTCAGAGATCGTCTTAAGTTAAACATTTCAGAACGCCGCCTTCCGCATCATTCAATATGGATATCGAAATTATCCTTAATAATTAGAAAATGTCCCATCTTTGCCCCTTCGTAATTACTTGCGATTCGTAAAAGATGCGCATCATGTACCCAATGATGCTGGATTATTTCTTCCGCTTCATTAAGTTCGGCTAATGCCGGAGAAATGGCATATTCACCCACTTTTAAAAAAGGAAAATCAAACTCAAATTTCAGTATATTCACCTCTCCCTTTCTAAAAGGCTGAAGGCCTTTTTTTAAAGACTTAGAATTCAGACCAAGCACATGAATCCCCTTGGTGTCTCCGAGCAGGAAACCGACAACCGGCCTGTTTATGTCTTCATGCACATAAATTTCTAAAGCCAGAATTACCCGTTCCCCGCCCTCAAAAGAATCTATTTGTTCCAACGACGCGACATTGTAAAAGGATATACGTTTTATCTCGGCTTTTTTTTCTCCAAAGGATGAGCAGTTGCTTGTATCAATCCACCTTATGTCTTGTTTTTTATCCACCTTTTTGCGGACCGCAGTTGCCTGGCTGGCGGCCTGTTGTCCTTTCTGCTTATTCGCTGTCTGTCCAAAAGACATATAAGAGATATAATTTTTGCAAATTTCCGCCGGGTGGCCATCCATATGCACTTTACCGTTAAGAAGCCAGATGGCCCTGGTACAGAATTCCGTCACCGCCCCGGTATCGTGCGAAACAAAGAGTATTGTTTTGCCGTCTTGCTGAAACTGCTTAATGCGTCTTAAGCACTTTTGGCGAAAACGAAAATCGCCGACGGAAAGAGCCTCATCTACTACCAGAATTTCGGGATTAATATTAACCGCTACCGCGAAAGCAAGCCGGACAAACATTCCGGACGAATAAGTTTTAACCGGCTGATCAATGAACTCTCCAATATCTGCAAAAGACAGAATATCATCAATTTGGGCATCGGTTTCTTTTTTAGAATTACCGAGAATTGAGCTTTTAAAATAGACGTTCTCCAATCCAGTCAACTCCGGATTAAAGCCTGCTCCAAGTTCCAGTAAAGCCGAAATTTTTCCATTGACCTCTATAGTGCCGGCGGAAGGGGTTAAGACACCGCAGATTATTTGCAAAATTGTTGACTTGCCCGAGCCGTTTCTGCCAATCAAGCCTAAAATTTCTCCCTTCCCTACCTCAAAGGAGATGTCGCGTAAGGCGTAGAAATCGTGATGATAGCTTTTTTTAAAGGGGTTAAAGGCCTCTTTAAGGCGATCAATGGGGGCATCGTAAAGTTTGTAAATTTTTGAGAGATTTTCAACTCTTATAACTGGTGAATTAGACATCGTTAAAACGTTCTATATATAGTGGTTATTAGACGTTATTACATATTTTACATATTATTTATTTTATACTATCATGTGAAGGCGGCCAAACAGACGCGGTACAGGACTAAAGGAAATCTATTTTAACATGATGCCTGATAAACAGCCAATACATAACAGTGGTGAGCCAGCAGAACAGTTGTTGCAACAAATGGCTGATTGTCTCCGCCTGCCTGACAATACCAGGCCGAATCATTTGACTTGGTTAATCTTTCAGGCGGCCCGTCTTAAAGCGACGGATATACATATTGACATGATCAATGACTGCTGTGGTTTTTCCCTGCGAGTAGACGGGGAAATGAAATATATCTGTAATGTACCCTTAAAAGCAGGTCTTAATATTGTAAATAACATAAAAAGGGAATTACGTGTTGATTCCTTGGAGTTACAAAAACCATGGTCAGGATGGTTCTCCGCCCAGGAAAACTCCGATCGACAATATGAGGTTCACATAATACCGTTTCACCCGCTTGAAAGTGTGATCATCCGCTTAAAACCGCAGGCTCCAGCCGTACCGAGCTGGACTCATACCCCTGGTATTAACAAAAAGATTTTTATCTGGCAAATGGGCAAAGTTGGGTCATCAACGATTTTAGCCTCCCTTAAACCATATACTGACCACTATAACTGGTGCAATGATACCATCACCATATCGGATGAACCATATTGGCAATACAATAATCTAATTCACAGTCATTCTGCCAAACCGATTTATCATACTCTGCATCATTCGGATGAGGAATTTATTGTCATTAGTTTGGTTCGGGATCTTTTACGGCGTAACATCTCGGCTGTCTTTCAATCAATGACTGATGAAACGCCTGGAAATGATTGTTTTATAGCGTCACAAAGGGAACTCGAAAATTGGGATTATGAGCGAATATGCGGGGAAGTTAAAAAAAGATTATTGTATCTCAATTTAAGTAATCAACTTATCTCATGGTATGACAGGCTTTTTAAAAGTCATTTTTATTATCCGGATGTTGAGCGCTATCATGTTGATCTATATGGAGTTCCTTTTGACCAGCAAAAAGGATTCCAAGTCTATGACAGTAGAACCCCGCGCATCAAGTTTCTGATAATTCGTTTAGAAAATTTAAATGACTCAGAAGCCGAACTTGGCTTTTTCTTAGGCATTAAAAAATTTAGATTAATTAGTGATAATGTCGCGAAACACAAATGGTATAACGAAATATATAAACAATTTAAGCTTATGTACAAGCCCACGAAAGAGGAATTAAGTCATATATATGGCTCTAAATTTATGAAATATTTTTATACATCGGAACAGATTAACAGCTTTATAAGCAGGTGGTTGTAATAATGGTAAATCTTAAAGAGTTGTTAGCAAAGTGTCGAATAGGAGATGGGGAGGCAAAACAGGATATTGCCTGGCCTGCCGGGCATTTTTATAGCCCTATTCCGGCTCTGTGGGAAATTAAAGAAAATGAAAAAAGAATTTTTTCTGAATACTCAGAGACAATTCCAGGTGTTAATCTTAACGTGGAAAGTCAGTTATCATTATTAGGAGAATTGGGTAGTTACTATAATGAATCTCCCTTTAAGAACGATAAGAAAGACGGCATAAGATATTATGGTAATAACAGCCGGTTTATTTTATCTGATGCCGTTGTCTTATACGCTATGATAAGGCATTACAAACCCCGTAAAATAATAGAAATCGGTTCTGGATTTTCTTCATGTGTCAGCTTGGACACAAATGAATATTTTTTCAATAATTCTATTAAGTGTACATTTATTGAACCTTATCCTGATTTGCTTTTTTCGTTACTCAAGCCGGATGATCAAGAAAGGGTATGTATTCTGCCACAAAATTTACAGAGTTTACACGATTTAACCATGTTCGCGAATTTAAGGGCCGGTGATATCTTATTTCTTGATTCATCTCATGTAACCAAAGCCAATAGTGATGTAAATCACTTTTTCTTTAACATATTGCCTATCCTGCAAAGTGGTGTAATTATTCATGTCCATGATGTTTTTTATCCCTTTGAATACTTGAAGGAGTGGCTTTATGAAGGACGTTCCTGGAATGAAGCTTATTTGTTAAAGGCCTTTTTGCAATACAATAACGCTTTTGAAATTATCTTCTTTAATTCATTCCTTCATATCTTTCACGCCGACAAGCTGGCTCGATACATGCCCATATGCACAGAAAGTCCAGGGGGCAATTTTTGGATGCGGAAAAAATAATTGTGAATAATTTTATTGCGTTGAGTCTAAAATTTCTTGATTTTATTGATACGCCATTCATTGTTAACTTTATTGTAATAAACTTTTAAATGATAGTAATTAGTCTTAGAAATTTTGTTGTCGAATAACAAAACCTCTTGCCAATGAATATCTAATGCGTTTTTTTCTTTTGGATCAAGATTTATACTACCGCTTGGAAATTCTGCCCCTTTTAAACCTGTTAAGCCCTTAAGCCAATTTACCCTATCAGTTAAAGAAGAAATACAACCTGACATAAAGTCGTCGGTTGATACTGCTTTACATATTTCTTTAATGTTTTCAAAGCGGTAAACTGGCATGATGTTATTTCTGAGAGCCATAAATGTTTTACCGGCAGATTTTAAAGTTGATAGATTTACATCGCCTTTGTGCACCACAGACTGTTTGGGACTTTTTTTAGGTAAAAGAATTCTGTCTTGTCCCGGTGCCGTATATGGAGGAACTTTATGCCTCTTCGCTTTTGATTTTTGGTACTCATTTGGAGGTATAATCTTAAGTAAGTCAATCGTAAAAATTAATCCGGCACCAGGTTTCACATAAGTCCCAGAACCGTTTTGACCATATGTTAATTGGGCCGGCAGAAAAATTCTATAAGAACTGCCAACGTGCATCATAGTCAATGCTTCCTGCCAACCTTTTAGCGCTTTTTTCAGCGGGAATATAGCGGGATTATCTTTTTTGTAAGAAGCATCAAATACCGTGCCATCCAGGGTCATAGCTTTGTAATGCACAGCAACAATACTGTTGATATTGGGAACTTTACCAATACCTTTTTTGATTACCATATATTGCATACCGCTTTTAGTTTCCTTCACGCCCGGAGTGTTCCTATTTTGTTTAAAAAAACGTTGGGCTTTTGCTATATTTTTTTGGGCGGTTTCCCGCCGCCATTTCAGGATATTTTTAGGGCTCTGGTGATTTTTTGTGGCAGTGTGTCTTCTGTACCCGTTGGCATATGAATTTTTAATGCGGTATGCTTGGTCTGGGGTAAGCAAGAGATACTTGTTGCCCCGGTAATAATCACTTAAACCTTTTAATAAAAATGGTAGTGCAATGGGTGGATTCATTCGTTTTAAAGAGGCGCCAATATCCATTCCCAGGGCATACCCCAGTTTTTGTTTTTCGTTAAGATGGGATTTTGCCGCCCAAACATTGGTTGAGAAAGCAAGTATTAACAAAAATAAAAGGCCTTTTTTCATAGTTTATTTTACCTCCAAGATGAGTTGGGGTTATCCCCTGCAAAAGTTTAATATGGTATTGATGACTATCCTTAACCTGTTAAGGTGTGCGATAATGTTTGTTCAGCATGGTATATTTAGCTCTAATTTCCTCACCATGATTCGCTGATATAGCGGTTTTGTGTACCAACCCTGTTTGGTATGGCTGCCAACCTCCCGTAAAAGCACTATAGTAGTCTACAAGCTTTTCATTAAGCCATTTATTACCATAGTCTTTAAGGCCTAATGTTTTGCTGAAATATTTGTATAACACTATGGCCGCTTTTAAGTTACCGGCTTCATTCCAATGGTCATTATTTTTAAATCTCCAGGGACTGTACAACTTTTGACACCCTCCATCGGCCATTGAACAATCTACATCACCGTAAAATTGTTGCCATAGGTCGATAAAATTACCTTCATTTTTGAAGAGGTATCTTAGTTTATGTTCGTTTGGTCTTGGTAATGATACGAGTATAAAATTTGCTTTTCTGGAATGAGCCAATTTCTGCCAATTTAACAGGATAGAATAAAATAATTTTTTGGCGTATCCGGTAGCCTCTGTCTTCCTGCCACTTAACAGATTCCTTTCCATTTGCAGACCATAATGCCCACGAACCTTTTCGTAAATATTATTAGATGATTTCTTGTCGCTTCTTTTTGACCATGAAGCCATTATGCTTCCTATTGTAAAATTATATTTGGTGCTGAGTTTATAGTAAGTGTCTTCAAAAAAATATGTCAGATAAAATTTAGAAATGAACTTTTTAAAGAAACTATAATGGTGTACTCCTGTAGATATTAATTTACCATTATGATCAAAGGAAAACAGACGATTTTCAAAATTGTTTCTGATATCGTTTGCGCAAAATATGTATAAAACATAGTTCATTTTGGGGGCCAAAGGTGAATCCCTGTAATAGACAAAAGACTGATCGGTTCCGTAACCTTCCACCCCGAAATTATATACTTCAAAGCGTTTTTTATTACAGTTGAGTAAATAATCCAACACTTCAACAAAAGAATATTGTGATTCAATACGCATGTTTTCGGTAAAAGAATCACCAAATATTCCGATTTTTATGAAATTGGCATTGTCGAGAAGGGCTAAATTGCGGTGCCGATGTTGATGTTGCCCGAGCTCGTTGGTCAGGAAAAGCTGTTTTTTGCCGGTGTCGGGATGAATCACTATGCCAGCGCTATTCGGCATACGCTTAAAAATTCGATAGGGAGAAGTGATCAATTTTGAGTTGGCGGCATACATATATTGGGGAAAAAATACCCTTAGCACCCCTTCAAGAACCAACAAGGTCAGCAACAAGGCGAGTATAAACACCATGAAATTAATAACTATCTTTTTTACTCTCACGGGAAACCAACTTCAGTTAATTTTACGCCGGAACAGTTTGTTATACACTGCAATGACAGGTCAAAAAGTCCGTCCTGCAATGGAAAATCCTTATTTATCTTCCATTGCCAGTTAAATTGACCCGGCTTAATTTCGACTTTCTTAGATATTGTCTTGTTGCAATTGGATAAATTAACAATAATCTTTTCGGGGCGATTTCCTGTATTATAAGCCGATAATTTGAAGTTATGAGTTTTTATATTGCCCAGTAAGATAAATAACTTCTTCCCATATAATGGGAAAACAGCATTAGGACGTATTCCGCCCATTATTTGATCTATATTCTGGAATTTTTTAAAATTAACCCATGATCTGATAGTTTTTATGTATTGGTCACGAATTTTAATATAGCCTGCATAATAGTTTTTATTGTCCGTTACTATAGCCTGTCGATTTTTGGCTGGCTTAATAATTTTCTTGTCTAATAAAAAGTTGGCGATAGCATTGGCGATGATCGTATTTCCTTTTTTGTTATAATGTGGATCCCAGCCTAAATTATAGCGTGCTCTGAATGTATGATATGGTATGCCAAAATATTTCGTAATTTCTTCATAATGTACTAATCCTTGAGCAAAATAAGGATTTTTTTCTACAAAACAATCAAAACTCAAGATAACTAACGGCGTTTTTATTTGCTTGGAATAACGGCAGCCATCTCTAATGGCTTTATTGAAACGATGCCTGAAAAAGGGGGAAATGAAAATAGGAGCCAGCTCTGGATAATAATAGGTGCAGCCGTCTCTTATCTGTTGAGGCAAGCGCGTATAGACAGAACTGTCTTGTGGTGGAATGTGAGTAATTGTCTTGCCTGACAGGAATGGTCGTAATCTGTTTTTGACAAAAGAGTATAAATATGAGTTGGACAATAAAGTATCAATCTTCGATAAAGTTTTATGTTCCAGCGGCTTCAGCCATCTTTTGTCAGACGAATTCCTGAAATCATCTTTGTCAATTTTTTTGCCGATATATCCCCACACAGTTGAACTATAGGCGGTAGATACAACATACTTACGGCCTCCTACCACATGACCATCATCACGGACAATAAGAGAATCGTCATAATCATTAGCAATAACACACCATATTATAATATCCGGAGTGTATAAATTGGCCAAATATTCTAGAAGACTTTCTTCATTTGAGGCGTTAAAACCAGATATACCTGCATTAATAATCTCATATCTTTCACCCGTTAACTCAGACAGCATTTTTTCTAATTGACAGGGAAAGGTATTATATTGTTCAACTCCCAAACCAAATGTAATAGAATCGCCTATAACTAATATTTTTTTATCGGCTGTCTTTTTAATTTCACTGCTTGATTTATTCTCTCTGATCCCGGCATCGTTACTCTTTATTTCTACTCCACCCCAATGAACCGTTATGTTAGGTTTTAAAAGGAATGGCACTCCCGAGATATGTGGATTATAGAAAAAACTACGTCCTTTATATGTATCATTGCTCCACATCCCCTCGGCTCGTATATAGACTTCACAGATCAAGAGGGCAAGACATACCATTACTATGAGTAGGGCAAATGACTTAAATTTATGAAACACCTTTGTAATTGCCTCAAAAAAACTTTTTCATTTAAAATGATCTTTGTATAAGATCGCTTAGTTCTCCTGCATCTCTTAAAGATTTTATAAGATTATGACCACCGGTTTGATAGGAATACAATTGGATATTTTTACACTTTTCAACTTGTTTTGCATGGATAACATCTAAAGGATCTGCTAACGAATAGTAAATGTTGAATATCCCATCATAGTTTTTTTTAGCTAATTTTTTTTTTAAGTTGAGAATTTTTTTTGATTTCAACAGATAAATTTTATTTATCTGTTTCTGCCAACGTCGATCAGAAAATCTCCAACGAGAAAATTGATCAATAAAAGTTTGAGGTGAAAAGGCGTGTACTACCTGGGCATTTAAAAGTATCCCAAATAAAATTGCCGCGAATCCTCCCATGGAGTTACCAATTAAGACGCACTTGTTTATACCATGCGAATCTAATATGGAATTTAAATATTGAGCGATTCCAGAGAGATCGTCAGCTATGCCGGGTAATCCATAATGATACCAGCATTGAAAAGGATCTCGTAAATATATTTTATTGATTGGCAAAAATTTGGTTGCCTGAAAGAATTCAAATGGCGGAATTCCCATTGCGCCATATATTCCTCCACAAGCTATTAACATATTAGGACTGTTAAAAGATAAATCTACAGCAATGGGTTTGCTTGAATTTAAATCATTTTCAAAATCCACTGTACTCACAATTCAATGTATAAAAGGTATAAAAACGAACTGGGGCGTTATTATAGATAGCTGCCTGAGGCGGTTTACAGCATAATTAAGAATGAACTGCAGAAATGGGTACAGACCAATTTACAGTCCAGTTAATACCAAATTTTAAGTTTTTTTCTCTATGAAAAATAATATCACTAAAGCCCGCAGAAACCAGTTCATTATATAAAGATGCTCGAGTGTAACAACGTAATTCAAGTGTAGCCCCAGCCCCGCCATGAAATTTAAGGTTGTGAAAATGTTGTTTTTCACCTGCTTTTGTTATGTTAAACAGATAGGCTTGCCCGTTATTATTGACAATTTTATACTTGTATAAATCAGGGTAATATTCCATAGTTTTTCCAAAATTTATAAAAGGTACAGTTATTAGACAAAAACCATTGTTTCTTAGTAAACGATGCAAATTTTTAAACCCGGTGGAAACTGGAGGAGAAATATGTTCAAAAACTTCACTTGAAATAATAAAATCATATTTTTTAAACTCATTAAAATTAGGATTAGTGATATCTAATTTAGGCTCTTTATGAAAAAAGCTGTTTTTGTAATTAAATTTTTTAGAAAGTAAATCAGCGTATCCCGCCCAATCACTTATTCCCAGCCCTATAATATATTTTCGGTCTTGAACCTCTGATAGAATTTGATCACCCCCGTAAAGTCTTGTGGTTAACAGGCTGATAATTGTTCTTGCCCGCATATTGGATCCACATTTTGAGCAAGATGGCCTTTCTCTGTCATAAACGTCTATTGGATAGCCAACATTATGAGTACCACAAATGTTACATTGAAACATGACAGCTTTTTGGCTCCGCAACATATAGTTATGGGCAAAAGAATACCACAACAAATGGGCTTTACGAATTAATTCAAATCTCGTTACATTTGTATTGTTTAAAATGGTCATGGCTGTCTTCTTTATTAACAAAAAAAAACGGCTACCCTTCCTAAAAAGAGAGGGTAACCGCTTTTTGTACTATGTCCGAAATGGTTTTTTACTGTAGTACTTGCTGCCGCCAGCCGGATTTTACCCAATAACCAGTTCCACACTTAACATAGGAATTATCCTTTATGGAATAGCTGAACCACACCTTACCGCCATTAATATACGCAGGATCGAATGTATGTTCGATAATTGTATCTTTGGGTGTATCTGTCAAATTTACAAACTTAGTTGTTATGGTGCCACTCGAAGCAGAATCATACCATAAGAATTTATAATAGGCCGGGCTGCCATCATTGCCGCATCCATTAGCCGCATGTTTGTCAGCCCCTGTCCAAGCAGTATTGGCTGATGTGGTATCCCAGTCTTTATCATATGAACGATCGACCAGTTTTAGTGTTGTCGAATTTACTGCCGAGGAAGTAAATTTAAGAACCGGCAAATCGTTAGTTGTGTCAGAATAAGCTCCATATTTACACTTGAACCAGCCTGAATTTACCCAACCTCCTGGAACTGAGTTTTTCTGGTTATTGAATGTATTTCCGTCATTGTCAAAAAGTATATATGTCATCCATATCTGGTTATTATTCGCAGTCATGGTAGCATCATCAAAGGAATATCCACTAATATTATGAGGTGTAGATATATTAGTAATGTTCGCACTATCAAAGATATTGCCACCATTATTAAACCAGTTTATACGAAGCCAGCTCGCCCCACCATCATGGCCTCCGAAAGCAGCTCCCTTTAATGGATCTATATAGTCAGTATCACTTGAGCTATCAGTCATAACAAAAGAATTGGCGGTAACATTGCTGCATGTACCTTGTTGAACCGGATCAACATTGGGGCTGGCAATAGCCAAGGCCTCTGCCTTAGTTTTAACTTTACAGGTTACTGCCTCGGGAACCCAGGGTTTGCCTCTATGACAGAAGAGCGTTGTACATGTATGGGTTTT
>VAPK010249724.1_pt1 | contig 13492 bp, 11 predicted proteins | sample 3395031 | NCBI WGS metagenome assembly VAPK01 (sample SAMN08290443, study PRJNA428436) | hydrothermal vent metagenome | isolation source: Deep-sea hydrothermal vent chimney 1 | place: Pacific Ocean: Juan De Fuca Ridge | reverse complement strand
CCACTGAAAACGCCAGCGCCAGTTATTGTCGATAGTCCCGGGCAGGTTCATACGGTTTCCTTCACCCAGCCCCAGCACATCCTGCATGGGCAGGACAGCCATGTCTGCTACCGAGGCGAGGGCGCAGCGTATTAATGGCCAGGGCATGCTGGCTTCTACATCAAACCCCAGGTAATCCCTCAGTCGTTGACGTTCATCCAGTGATAATCCCTGATACCAGGACAGGCTCGTATCATTGTCATGCGTGCCGGTATAAACCACGCTGTGGGTTTGGTGATTGTGCGGGAGGTACGGGTTATCCGCATTGCCATCAAACGCAAATTGCAAAATCTTCATGCCGGGCAGTTTGAATGCCAGCCGTAATTGTTCGACTTCCGGGGTGATGATGCCAAGGTCTTCGGCTATCAGGGGAAGGTGTTGAAAGGCGGTATGTAATGTTTGTAACAATGCTTCTCCTGGTGCCTTGACCCAGTGTCCTTCAATGGCGGTTTCTGCTCCGGCGGGTATTTCCCAAAAGGCTTCAAAGCCACGGAAGTGATCGATGCGCAGCAGGTCAAACAAGGCGAGCTGGGTGCGCAGGCGTTCAATCCACCAGGTAAAACCATCTTCTTGCAGTCGATCCCACCGGTACTGGGGATTTCCCCAGTATTGTCCTGTTTCGGAAAAATAATCCGGTGGTACGCCAGCTACCGTTTCGGCTTTTCCGTGGGCATCAACGGAAAAATATTCACGCTGTGCCCAGACTTCGGCACTGTCATGGGCGACGAAAATGGGCACGTCACCAAACAGGGCGACATCATGCTGATGGGCATAGTTTTTGAGTTCGTGCCATTGGCTGAAAAACACAAATTGCTCAAACAGTACTTGTGCAATTTCTGATGACAGGCGTTGTTTTGCCTTTTGCAGGGAGACAGGTTCCCGGTCTCGTTCTTTGGCTGGCCAGTCCCACCAGGCTTGCTGATGTTGTTCCCGACGCAGGGCAATGTACAGGGCGTAGTCTTCCAGCCAGTGGGCATGTTTGGCCTGAAATGTGGCATAGGCTTGCCGGGTTGTTGTATCGGTATAGGCATCGGTATTGGTTTCAAAACCGGCGCGGGCCAGGCGCAGGCAATCGAGACGATATGTTTCACTGGCGTTGATGGTGGCATTTGCCGGGCAGTGGGGTTTGTGCAGCCAGCCGCGATCCACCAGCCAGTCCAGGCTGATCAGCAGGGGGTTGCCTGCGTGTACTGACAGGCATTGATAAGGAGAACCGTCTTCGTGGGTGGGTCCCAGAGGCAGCATCTGCCACACCCGTATGCCGCTGGCGGCGAGAAATTCAATAAAGCGATAGGCGTTATGGCCCATGTCGCCTGCACTCAGTTCACCCGGAAGGGAGGTGGGATGCAATAACAAGCCGCTGCATCGACGGTGTTGGAATGGCCAGTTGCTGGATGCTGTTTCCTTTTCTAACATAAAGTGTTCCTTTTAGCATTCAGTCCGATGCCTGACCGGGCCGCATGGTGCCGCCCATGGCGGGTTGACCACTGCCGTGGGAAAAGACTTGCGACAGGTAAGAGGGGGGGGGTCGCCTAACAGGTGATAGAGGTTGGCCAGATGGCTGCGGTATAGGTATTCAAAACATTCAACGGATTCAGCGGAGTTGTAGTCGCCAAACCACCAGAACCAGTCCGAGCCTTCGCAAATGGCCAGTTGATGTTCGGCTTGGGCCTGTCGTTTTGCATCCAGTTTACCGCTGGCCAACACCCGGTCGAAGGCTTGTTTGGCGTCGCCCAGCATGTTCCAGCCGGTATTTTTGTCGGTATCGCCGATCCAGGTGGAGAGGGTGCCGTAGACCCAGCTGCCAGCCACCAGATGGGGAAGTTCGGTGGGGGTGATGTTGGCATCGAGACAGTCCGAGAAGGTGGTTAATTCCAGGTCGGGGTGCGTGCTCAGCCTTTCATACAAGGCTTGCAGAAAGTAATATCCGTTTTCAGGATAGTATTCCCAGGCATTTTCTCCATCGAGGATGATCGATGCCATGCTGTCCGGTTGGTCTTTGCAGGCGGCGGCAATATTTTCGAGATGATGCACCAGATTGGCGACGGCATCATCCGCTTTCCAGTCAGCATAGGTAAAGCCGATCAGGTCAGAGAGGCCATCGTCACGAAAAAAAATCGTTGTTTTGGTGTCGTGCAATCGGTACGCATGGTGGACGCTGGCGTTACCGCACAGATCATTGTCTTCGGCAGGTTTGTGCAGGCTGTTGCGTAATACGGCTTCGCCGCTGGCTGTCCAGTCAAACGCGTATTCATCCAGCAGTCGCAGGGTGGATTCACTCAGGCTGCCTTCCGAGGGCCAGCAGCCTCGTGGGGTATAACCAAAATAATGTTTGAAGACATCCAGTCCGCGGCGCAGGTGCCAGCGGACCCGCTCATCACCACCGGGGTAGGTTTGCAGGGAGGGCAGGGTGACATCCGGCATGGCTTCGCGGGCTGATTCGATATCCAGTAAAAGCGGCATGATGGGGTGGGCGTAAGGTGTTACTGATAATTCCACTTGTCCACGCTCAGCCAGTGTGCGGTAACGGCCAATGAGGGTGGATAACAGTTCGCCGATAATGCCCAGCAGTTCATGCCGGTCATTCAGGCTGTAGGCTGACTGTTGTTTCAATAGTTGTTTGATACGCGGGTCATTGCGGCGCACGGTTTCGCCCAGCCAGGCAAGGTGGTACCACATCAACAAATCGAAGAAGAATTGCTCGCTGGTGTACATCAGCGCTTCCGGGTGTTTGAGCAACCAGTCGGCAATGGTGGCAAGTTGTGCATAGGCCGGAAAGCGGTCAATCATGTGCTGGCGGTTGGCGCGCAGGCATTCTTTGATCAGGCGCAGACGATGGTCTGTGGTGGAGACCAGCACCGGTTCGGCGAGGGCGGCCAGCAGGGGATCTTTGATGCTGCCCGTGTTATGCAGAAAATGTTCTACCTGTTGGGCGTAGTCATCTATCTGCTCCAGCAGGGTGGGGACAAAGTTTATGACTGCGCGCGCCTCGGGTGCGGCTTCGAGGTGGGCGGCCATGTCAACGTAGTCCTTGATGGCGTGCAGATAAGTCCATGGCAGATAATATTCGCCATTGCGTTGGTCACGGTATTCCGGCTGGTGCATATGCCAGTACAGCACGACCTTGAGTTTTTGTTTGTTTGGCACGATGGGCAGTTCCAGTTTGGCGATTTAATGGTGAGTCAGGAGGTATTAACGCATGTCTGGTGGTTTTCAGTTTTCTTGTCTGTGGGTGGGCATTGCCCACCATTGCGGGTTGAACAAGTACGATTGCTGGACAATGCTCAGCCTACTGTCAAAGTTACCCCTTTTTCAACGTACCCGGTGTAATTCCTGCCCAAGCATGTCAGGTGTTACCAGCACGATGCCGTTGGGCGAAACATGAAACCGTTTGGCATCTTCGACGGCATCGTAACCAATAACCGTGTTCGCCGGAATCTGGCAACCCTTGTCCAGTACTGCCCGACGAATACGGCAGCTCTCACCAATTTTTACATGCGGCAGTATTACTGAATCTTCGATTTTGGTATAGGACTCTACATGCACATGGGAAAACAGCAGGGAGTGCCGTACCCGGGCACCGGAGACAATGCAGCCACCGGAAACCATGGAATCAACGGCCATGCCCCGCCGGTCGTTGTCATCGAAAACAAATTTGGCCGGGGGTGCCTGTTCCTGATAAGTCCAGATAGGCCAGTCGGCATCGTACAGATTCAGATCCGGTGTAACGCCAATCAGCTCCAGGTTGGCTTCCCAGAAGGCATCAACGGTGCCTACATCCCGCCAGTAGGCTTGCATACCACTTTGTGCATCCACGAAAGGGTAGGCAAATACCCGGTATTTGTCGATGAGTGAGGGAATGATGTTGTTGCCAAAATCATGGGCAGATTTTGTCAGGTCAGCGTCTTTTATCAATTGCTCAAACAAAAAAGCCTTATTGAAAATATAGATGCCCATGGAGGCCAGCGCCTTGTCCGGTTTGCCGGGCATGGGGGTGGGGTTTTCAGGTTTTTCGGTAAAGCTACGGATGCGATGATCGCTGTCCACGCCCATTACACCGAAGGATTGTGCAGTTTTCAGGTCTGTTTCGATACAACCGATAGTGAGATCTGCTTCTCTTTCCGCATGTGCCGCCAGCATTGGCCCATAATCCATTTTGTAAATATGGTCACCCGCGAGGACTAGCACATAACTGGGGTTATGGGCCCGGATAATGTCCAGGTTTTGATAAATGGCATCGGCTGTGCCTGCATACCAGGAATCGGCAATGCGCTGCTGGGCGGGCAATAATTCCACATATTCGCCGAATTCGCCGCGCCAGTGTCCCCAGCCTTGCTGGATATGCAGAATCAGTGAATGGGCCTTGTACTGGGTCAATACGCCGATGCGTCGAATGCCGGAGTTGATGCAGTTGGACAGCGGGAAGTCGATAATACGGAATTTTCCACCAAACGGTACTGCCGGTTTGGCACGCCACTCTGTCAACTGTTTCAGGCGCGAACCGCGCCCACCTGCCAGAATAAGGGCCAATGTATCTCGTGTCAGGCGACTGACAAAACGGGGGGAATGACTCATGGTACGGTGAATTCTCCTTGAACGGATTTTGTTAATTAACAGTACAGACTCAACATTCGGGCGATACTCTCAGTGTGGTAAAAGTGTGGCATCGATAAAAACACTTCATGATTCACTGGATATTGTGTCACCGGTACCTACACTTCAAGCGTAGCAGTTCTAATGACGATCTTCAGGGCGAAGTCATGGTCGATACCAAATACGAAGAGATTTGCTTCAAAGCCTGTGTATCCATTCCATAATTTCGCCAAGTCCTGATCAACAGATTCGATTTGCCGCAACAGGTGTGGCGGACCGACATTGGGTTCGATAGCTGGAAATGGTGAGTAAGCTGGTCGTCGAAAGGGTGACTTTTCAGGGTAGTGGCAAATTGTAGTGAAAACAAGCAGTGATTGTGGAGGTGAGCACGATTGGCTGGTTATAAAATAGCTGTTGAGTTTGAAGGGAAGGGTGTTTATTCTCCCTGATTTCGCTTGGCCATGAAATGAATGTGGCGCGTACTCAGGAATGGAAATTGTATAAGTTATTCAATTTCATTCCTTAACAACCGAACCTCAAATGTTGCGGATAATGAAAGGACTCATAATTATGCTTCTACCTTCTCGTATTGATGCTGAACTGCGTTATAAAAAAATTAGGAGGGTTGCGCTGGAAATAGCACAAAATTCGATAGATGATCGCTTTACGCTAAAAAAAATCACAAGTGAGGCGCTTGATGCAACGATATTATGGGATAACTCAAACCTTAGAAAATACAATTGGGATTGGAAAAATAAATATAGCGTTTATCAAATGCGTTACCCAAAACGTTTTGAAATAGCTCTATGGGAGCATAATACTCTTGTGGCTATTTCTTTAGGCAGACCGACTTACAATGCTACTGGCTTAAGGCTTGATATTGTTGAGGCTATGCCGCGTGACCTTGGTGAAAGGTCGAATGTTTTCGATACAATTATTCTTGCTTACGAAATTTATGCGCGTATGGTGAATGCTGGTCATATAAGAATCATGAGTCCAGTGAATGACACAGTGAAAAATTTATATGAAAAATATGGGTATAGTTATGTGGCAAAAGGCGATTATCTACGTCGGGATTTATTATAATGGCTAATAATATTAAACGACTTTCTGAAGCCCGACAGAAAAAAGGGTGGACGAAAAAAGAAATTGAAGAGTTTGCCAAACGTAGAAGTGCGGAACTCAAAAAAATTTCGCAGGACGTTGAAGAGCCTGATTATCTAACATCGGGCACGCAAAAAACGATTGAGGAGATATGCAACGATGACAAAGAAACCAATGACTAGACCAATATCAGGTTATGAAAAGCAATTGACACCTTTAAAGGGTGAGGTTTCACCCGAGAATGCTCGTTCCAGGGGTAATATTTTCGCTGCTCGAATTAAAGAAAGAATGAAAAACAGAGGTGCAAAACTCAAGTAGTCGCATTCCACACTCTCTCTGAATATACCCGTAGCGTTTGAAATTCAGGCTTTGTTGGCCCATGGCTATGGAATGAAAAGGGCATGTAATAAAACTAGGATACTATAATGCTACGGGTAATAAGCCATGACACACACGCTCCATAAAACGGCTGCCTCTTTGTCTGCCGATGAGAAAAAAATCATCGAAGCCCGACACCATGATCCCTTTATGGTGTTAGGGCGGCATAACTCCGGGCGGCCTGACAAAGGCCAGCAGGAAACCATCCGTGTGTTCCAGCCGCATTGTCAGGAAATGCGCCTGGGTGCGGAGGGGCCACTCATGCAACGACGGGGCAAGAGCGATCTGTTCAGCTGGCGTGGCCCAGTAAAAACGATTCCCCATTTTTATTCTCTGCACTGGAAAGATAGTCATGGTCTGTCGCATGTCAAACACGATCCTTACAGTTTCGGGCCGCAGTTGGCCGAGTTTGATCTGCATTTGTTTGGCGAAGGCCGCCACTGGCATTTGTATCGGGTGCTGGGCGCGCATGAACATGAAGTAGAGGGCATCCGGGGCATTTTGTTTGCGACCTGGGCTCCCAATGCAGAGCGGGTCAGTGTGGTGGGTGATTTTAATCAATGGGACGGGCGCTGCCATCCCATGCGATCCCGTGGCGGCAGTGGCGTTTGGGAATTGTTTATCCCCGAATTACAGGCCGGTGCCCTGTACAAGTTTGAACTGCGTAACCGGGACAGCGGTCAATTGCTCACCAAAACGGATCCCTATGCGCAGCAATATGAATTGCGTCCTGATACTGCTGCGGTTATTTGCAATAAAACGAATTATGACTGGCAGGACTCAGGCTGGCAGCAGCAACGTCAGTCGGCTGACTGGCTGCACCGGCCCATTTCTGTATATGAAGTGCATTTGGGCTCCTGGCAGCGTGATGATGCCGGTCAGTTTCTCAATTATCGGGAGTTGGCACATCAACTGGTCAGTTATGTTACCCGGCTGGGTTTTACGCATATCGAATTGCTGCCCATTACCGAACATCCGCTGGATGCCTCCTGGGGGTATCAGGCCACCGGTTATTTTGCGCCGACCCGTCGTTTTGGGCAGGCGGATGATTTCCGTTATTTTGTTGATCTTTGTCATCAGCAGGGCATTGGTGTATTGCTGGACTGGGTACCGGCACATTTTCCCAAAGATGATTTTGCCCTGGCCCGCTTTGATGGCAGTGCTCTTTATGAACATGAAGATCCGCGCCGTGGTGAGCACCGCGACTGGGGCACACTGATTTATAACTTTGGTCGCAACGAAGTGAAAAATTTCCTGCTGGCCAGTGCCCTGTTCTGGTTAGAGGAATTTCACATCGATGGTTTGCGGGTGGATGCTGTGGCTTCCATGCTGTATCTGGATTATTCCCGCGAGGCCGATGATTGGGTGCCCAATATTTATGGTGGCAATGAAAACCTGGAGGCCATCGAGTTTTTACGCGAACTGAATATCGTTGCCCACGAGCGCCAGCCTGGCACCATGATTATCGCCGAAGAATCCACTGCCTGGCCGCAGGTCACCCGCCCCACCTGGTTGGGTGGCCTGGGTTTCAGCATGAAATGGAACATGGGCTGGATGCATGACACGCTGGACTATCTGAGTAAAGACCCGGTGCATCGGCACTATCACCATGACCGGCTGACTTTCGGTTTGTTATACCTGTTCAGCGAAAATTTCATGTTGCCGTTTTCCCACGACGAAGTGGTACATGGCAAAAAATCCATGTTGTACAAAATGCCCGGTGACGAGTGGCAACGTTTCGCCAACCTGCGACTGTTGTACACCTACATGTTTCTTTATCCGGGCAAAAAACTGTTGTTTATGGGTAATGAATTCGCTCAGGGTGATGAATGGAATTTTGATCAGGCGCTGGATTGGTATGTTACTGACTACCCCCTGCATCAGGGTGTGCAACAGCTGGTTGGTGACCTGAATCATTTATACCGGGATACGCCTGCACTGTATCAGCACGAATTTGAAACGGAAGGGTTTGAGTGGATCGATTGCCACGATGCCGACCAGTCCATTCTTTCCTTTTTGCGCCGTGACGGTGATGCCTATGTGATCGTGATCCTTAATTTTACACCAGTACCCCGCAGCGGTTATCGCATTGGTGTACCTGATGACACCTTCTATACGGAAGTGCTCAACTCGGACTCCGGGCATTACGGTGGCAGCAATATCGGTAATGCCGGTGGTATCGTCGCTGAAACCATTCCCTGGATGGAGCACCCCTGTTCAGTGTTGCTGGATCTGCCGCCATTGGCGGCCGTGGTGTTACAGCCACGTCGTACTGGTTGAACGAAATTTGCGTATTCTGTTTGTCAGTAGCGAGGCCTACCCGCTAATCAAAACCGGTGGCCTGGGAGACGTGGCGGGCAGCCTGCCGCGTGCGCTGCTGGATTTGCAGCTCGATGTACGTTTGATTATGCCCGCCTATGCGGTCGCCACCGGGCAATTGGGTAAAACGAAAATACTCGCGCAATTTTCCGAAGGTACTGACACCATTACCCTGCGTGAAGGATTGCTGCCTGACAGTCAATTAAAAGTCTGGCTGGTGGATGCGCCCGGTTATTTTGATCGTCCCGGCAATCCCTATCTCGACAGTAATGGCCAGCCCTGGGCAGATAACGCCGAGCGTTTCGCGCTGTTCAGCCATATTGTTACCCGCCTGGCGCTGAACCAGGCCGGGTTGAACTGGGCTCCGGACATTGTTCATTGTAATGACTGGCAAACGGGCCTGGTGCCCGCCTTGCTGGAACTGTCACCACAGCGTCCTGCCACGGTATTTACCATTCACAATCTTGCCTATCAGGGCTTGTTTCCTGCAGACAACTTGCAACAATTGGGCCTGCCTGCCAGCTGGTGGAGTCATCATGTTCTGGAATTTCACGGGCAGCTCTCGTTCATCAAGGGAGGGCTGGTTTTTGCTGATCATATTAATACCGTCAGCCCGAGCTATGCCCGTGAAATACAGACTGAGGAATTTGGCAATGGACTGGAGGGTTTATTGCGTCATCGAAGTGCGGTATTAAGTGGTATCCTTAATGGTATCGACACAGAAGAATGGAACCCGGCCACTGATCCGTTGCTGGAATATCATTACGATACAAATAATTTATCCGGCAAACTATCGAACAAACAGGCACTGCAAACCGCACTGGGTTTGCCACAAAAAGCGAGGACACCATTGATTGGTCTGGTGAGCCGACTGGTAACCCAAAAAGGTATCGATATCATTCTTGATGTAATACCCGATCTCGTAAAACTCCCACTGCAACTCGTGCTGCTGGGCAGCGGAGACCGGGCTCTGGAAACCCGGCTGATAACACTGGCCAGACAACATCCCGATAAACTGGCTGTCAGTATTGGTTATGATGAAACCCTGGCGCATCGTATCGAAGCGGGTGCCGACATGTATCTGATGCCTTCCCGTTTTGAGCCTTGTGGCCTTAACCAGATGTACAGCCTGCGTTATGGCACTGTGCCCATTGTGCGTAATGTGGGTGGACTGGCTGATACGGTGATTGATACCAGCGCTCGAACACTGGCCAAAGGTACGGCCAATGGTTTTATCGTTACCACGGATGATAGCCTGGCATTAGTAAAAACCATTAAACGTGCCTTGCGGCGCTATCGTGACAAAGTGCAATGGCAGCAGCTGCAAACCACGGGAATGCAACAAGATCTTTCCTGGGGGAATAGCGCGCAGGTATACCTCGCCTTGTATCGACGTGCCCAACAGGCTAATCCCAAACCTGTATCGGGAATAACCCTCTAACACTTTTTTTGTTTGCAGGAAATGCTTTTTGCGAATTATTTATGCAAGAGGGCTTGTAAGTTGCCAAATGGGAACCTATATTTCTCTTTCCTCCATCGAAATAACGCAAAGGAGCAGAGGTATGGCAAATGCGGAAAAGACGATAGGCAAAAAAAACACCCGTAAAAATTCCACCCGTAAAAAATCAACGACGAATGCCAAAAAGGCGGGTAGCAAAAAAACGGTACCCCAACAAATGGCAGGTAACCCCTCCACCACACAGCAGCCCATCGATATGGTAGCGCTGCAAAGAACCGACCCGGATTATCGCCGCCACATGATCGCGGAGACTTCCTATTATATTGCTGAGCGGCACGGCTTCGTGAATAATTCGCCGGTTGATGACTGGCTGGAAGCCGAAATGCTAGTGGATCGCTTGATTGAGTCGGGGGAGGCCGGACATGGAACATCGGTGTTATCCTCGAAACAATGATAATTTTAATGTCACCCTCAGTAACCCCCGTCATGGCAGCGTTAATGCGCAAGTGCATGACATCAGCCGGGAAGGGATAGCTGCACGACTTGATGATATGCCGTTTCCACCGGGTACACTGGTGGAAGTGGGGTTGCCGGAAAAGCAGCAAAAACGTTTTCAGAGTGACGATCTCAAAGGCTATGTTGTACACGCACGAAAGGGTGAAATCGGTCTCTGGCTGTTAGGGCCGAATAAACTGTTTTAGCGGTGTGGGCTATCAGATTGCTAACCGGAGATGGTAGGTCCGGTCGGTAGTGTGCGCGAATATATACCCATATCGATTGAGATTTAGGCCTAACTGCACGCCCTATTGATTCCATGGCGGCGTTAAAATAGCGTGCAATAGAATGACTATAAATATGACGCACATTGAGACCTAAATCCCAAACGCTATGGGTATGTCCTGAGCCGCTTCCAACAATTGCGTCTGCATTGTTTTATTGCAATGAAACTTCGATGAATTTCGTTCGTTGAATTTTCGGCTATCCGTTCTCGACACCTGGCGGGTGGCTATCCGTTTGGGTAAATCAAAGTCAGCCCCCAAAGCAGTGCCAGCACTATGATGGTACAATTTACAGCAATAAATTAAACCTGAATCCTATGGGTGCGAGTACTTGCAGAAATCAGCTTAAAAACTGTGCTGAACCAGGCGTGTAAAAATTGAATATAAAGGGGTAGTCGGTGGAATTTTTAGCAGAGTACGGGATGTTTGCCGCTAAGGCGTTTACCATTGTGTTAGCGGTTCTGGTGGTTGTTATTATGGTTGTTGCAGTAATAGCAAAAAATAAAGATAAATCTGACGAGCGTATAAAAATCACTCGGTTAAATGACCGCTATGATGACATCAGTATGACGATGAAAACCGTACTGCTTAACGACGATGAAATAAAAAAACTGGAAAAAGAGAAAAAAGCAAAAATCAAAAAAGAGAAAAAAACACCGCAAGACCCCGATAAAAAACGGGTTTTTGTTTTGGATTTTGATGGTGATATCAAAGCCTCAGCCGTGACATCACTGCGCCAGGAAATTACCGCCATTTTAATGGTGGCAGGAAAAAACGATGAAGTATTTGTTCGGGTCAGTAGTGCGGGGGGGATGGTCAACACATACGGGTTGGCGGCATCTCAGCTCAAGCGAATCAAAGATAAAGAGATCACCCTGACTATTTCTGTGGACAAGGTTGCTGCGAGTGGTGGATATATGATGGCTTGTGTTGCTGATCATATTCTGGCTGCACCTTTCGCGATAGTGGGTTCAATTGGCGTGGTTGCGCAAATCCCCAATTTTAATCGATTGCTTAAAAAACATGATATTGATTTTGAAATGATCACGGCAGGTGAATATAAACGTACTTTGACCCTGTTTGGTGAAAACACTGAGCAGGCGCGAAATAAATTTAAAGAAGATATAGATGATGTGCATGACCTGTTTAAAAATTTCGTTAAACAAGAGAGACCCGTTGTGGATATTGAAAAGATATCAACAGGTGAATATTGGTTTGGTATCCGTGCGAAAGAACTGGCTCTGGTGGATGAATTGAAAACCAGTGATGATTATTTATTGGATCGTGTTTCTCAAGCCGATATTTACAGTGTTAAACATATTGAAAAACAGAACTTCAGTAAAAAGGTTTCAGGTTTTTTGAGTAGTATTACCGAGGATGTGATGACTAAAGCGCAAACGAAATCGAATGAAACTCAACTGTCTTGATAATCAGGAAGTAAACGCTATGGGTACAGTCTGCAATACTAACCCATCAGCTTTAGCTGGTGGTTGTTGAGTATCAAAATGTATCGTTAAATTTGTTTTCCAGCATGCGTTTTATGGCCATCCAGGTTGGTACCGACAACAGTTCCTGATGATTCCCCGATTGTGCTTTCCACGAGGAGCGCCCTTCTGCGAAGGTGAGCACATTGAAACGCGACCGGTTTTGGTTCAAAAACAGACATAACTTCTCGAAGCGGGATTGATTCAGATGGTTTGGGGTAAGTTGCGTATATTGTATATCTGTATGTTTTACGAATTCAGAGGGATGCGAAAGTACCACAACGGGGCTGATTGATTTGTGCCCGGCATCATTCAAAAGATGGTGCATTTCAGCCCAGGATGAACCAGTGATGGTCAGTGATTTCAGATGTTTTTTCTGCCCGAATGATAAATCACAGTAGGATAAAACGGGCATTTCAAGAATTTCCGCAATGGAATGACGGCCAGCAAAAAAATGTATGTCGCTGTCAACGGGCGGGGCAATGGCTATACCAATATTTGAAGCCAATGGCACTTTCAGTTCTTGCATAACCGAGTAAACGGCTTTGTCCACCTGTAACCCTCCCGTTCGAATGGCGATGGGACTAGGTATTCCCCAGCGGATGAAGGTTTCAATGCCCTCTTTAATGATTTCCCGAGTGTCATTAACATTTCGTCCGGCCATGGAATCGTTCGGAGGGACATTGGATAGCTGTGTCTGCCAGTCTTTCATGCGAAAGTGACGCCAACAGGGGTGGAGGTGAAGTTGTACATCGTGTCCGGCGGCCAGAATGGTTTTTGCAATGTCCGACATCGGTGAATCACCGAAATAGTGAAAGTTGAGCGCCTCAACAAAAAAAGTAGCGGTTAATTTATGTTTGGATAATGTGTTGAGGATAAAACCCAGGCCTTGAGATTCTCCGTCTACATCACAAAACACGGATCGCTCACTTACGGGCTGTTTGTTGGCTGGGTCGGAGAATGCACCTCCGATGGTAAATTCAACATCAAAGGTGAGGCAGACGTCAGTTTTCATAGTTGCGGAGAATGAGCTAGTGTCCATGTGCCTGAAGCCAGAGTTCAAGCATCATGAATACCCAGATGGCCTCACCGTAAAATGCGGCGTGCTCGTTCTGGTGTTGACGGGTCAGATTATCAATAAATTCGGGACGAACAAAGTTCCGGCGTTTCAGGTCTGACAAGCTGTCTTTTGCGAGCTGTTGTAATTGGGGGTGAGAGGATAACCACACACCAAAGGGGAGCCCAAAACCGTGCTTGCTTTTGCTTTGTACCTGCGGTGGTAAAAAATCACGCAGAGCCTCTTTGAAAAAATAACGTAGCTTTAACCCTTTGACTTT
>VAPK010023229.1_pt1 | contig 13497 bp, 21 predicted proteins | sample 3395031 | NCBI WGS metagenome assembly VAPK01 (sample SAMN08290443, study PRJNA428436) | hydrothermal vent metagenome | isolation source: Deep-sea hydrothermal vent chimney 1 | place: Pacific Ocean: Juan De Fuca Ridge | reverse complement strand
TTTCAGAATATATTTAATGAGATTGTAAAAAGATGTATAGACAAAGGTCTGGTAAGTGCCAGGCATCTAAGTGTAGATGGAAGTCTTATCAAAGCCAATGCAATGGAAGAAAAACATAGTAGCAATAGACGCTAATATAATTATTAGATATCTACTTAAAGATAATGAGGAACTTTATAATCTTTCCGAGAAGCTTTTTAAAGAGGTTTTTTGCGGAAAAAAGACTGCATATATTCTACAAGCAGTTACAGCAGAAGTAATTTATGTTTTTACTAGATTTTACAAGATAGACAAAAAACAAGTAGCAGAAACCATCGAAGAGCTTTTGAGTAATAAAAATACAAAAATTCAAGATGAAGATATTACTCTAAACGCCTTTCATATTCTTTAAAAGTAAAAATCTTGATTTTGTGGATTGTTTACTATGTGCTTATAGTAAACAGCTTGAAATCTTTTCCTTTGATAAAAAACTCAATAAATGCAGGCAAGAATTTTAGTATCCGTTACTTATAATGCTCTCATATTTTAATACAGATTTAAGAGGAAAGAATGTTTTAAAATCTGTATGAACAGAGACATATAGTTAGTTAAATATCAAATATTTGCCCTATTAAATGCTCCGCATACAAAATCTTCTTGACATTTTTCCACCAATCTTTATACTTGCGTTCAGAGAGTGAATAGAGGAGTAAAGTCGTGGAACAAGAAGAAATGACGATTAAGCTTTTAAAAACTATATATAAAAATCCTGATCAATCACAAAGGGAATTGGCAAAAATAGTAGGCATATCTGTTGGCAAAACAAACTATATTATAAAAGCTTTAGTCAAGAAAGGGCTTATAAAAACAGAGAACTTCTTAAACTCCAAAAACAAATGGGCATATAGATATATCCTTACACCTAACGGCATAAAAGAAAAGGCAAGGATAACAAGGGAGTTTGTAAAGAGGAAAATAGCCGAATATGAGAAATTGCTGGAAAGCAGTTATGAGTAATTTGTTATTGGTTGTTGATGAAAATAGTAAAAAATAATATTTATCAAAAGTTTTAGATTGCTGCAGTATTACATATTCGAACAATACCCGAAACCCATTATAGAGATTTATCAAATGAGACGGGCCGATTATCGTATTAAATAGGAGCGCACTGTGAAAGGAATAATATTAGCTGGAGGCAATGGAACCAGACTCTACCCTATAACATTCGGCGTAGTAAAACAGCTGCTTCCGATATACGACAAGCCGATGATATACTATCCGCTTTCAGTCCTTATGCTGGCAGGTATAAAAGATGTACTGATCATCTCTACATCCAAAGATATATCGAGATTTGAGGATGTATTTGGTGACGGGAGCAATCTGGGCATGCACTTTGAATATGCCGTTCAAAAGTATCCGAGAGGATTAGCCGATGCTTTTCTTGTTGGTGAGAAATTTGTAGGAAACGATGATGTGTGCCTTGTATTGGGAGATAATATATTCTATGGACATGGATTTACCGGACTTTTAGGGCAAACCGGGCAAATAGTACAAAACCATAACAAAGCTGTTATATTCGGCTATTATGTGAATGATCCTGAAAGATATGGCATTGTTGAATTTGATGATAATAAAAATGCCGTAGGTATTGAGGAAAAACCTAAAAAACCTAAAAGCAGATGGGCTGTTGTCGGATTGTATTTCTATCCAAACGATGTGATAAAAAAGGCAAAACATATAAAGCCCAGTGCACGGGGCGAGCTGGAGATAACAAGCATCAATCAAGAATATCTAAAGGAAAATAGATTAAAAGTGGAGCTTTTCGGCCGTGGCTTTGCCTGGCTTGATACTGGAACTTATGAGAGCTTGCTTAGCGCTTCAAACTTTGTTCAAACGATAGAGAAAAGACAAGGTCTGCAAATAAGCTGCATTGAAGAGATAGCCTATAAAAATGGCTGGATAGCAAAAGAGCAGCTGCTGAAGCTGGCAAAGAGACTGGATAAGACGGAATATGGAAAATATCTAATGGAATTAGGAAGGTAGAGATAAAATGCCGTTTAAATTTGAAAGATTAGAGATTGCAGATCTTATTTTGATAAAACCTAAGGTTTTTGAAGATAGCAGGGGATTTTTTATGGAGACCTATAAAAAGTCGGATTTTGAACAATTTGGTATAGATACAAACTTCGTGCAGGATAATCATTCAAGCTCAGACAAAGGCGTTTTGAGGGGACTTCACTATCAGCTGCAGCCGAAAGCTCAGGGAAAACTCGTAAGATGCATAAAAGGCAAAATCTTTGATGCGGCAGTTGACATTAGAAAGAGCAGTCCAAGTTTTGGAAAATGGATAGGAGTGGAATTATCAGAGGAAAACAGACTGATGTTATGGATACCCAAAGGCTTTGCTCATGGATTTTTGACATTATCAGAAAATGCTCAGATGGTTTATAATGTCTCAGGTAATGAATATTCCGCCGAACATGATAGAAATATAAGATGGAATGATCGGGATATAGGCATAGACTGGCCTATCGGAAGCCCCATCCTATCTGAGAAAGACGCAATGGCGCCGTTTCTGAAAGATGCAAAATAATAATTCTATATCCAGAGAAAATTTGGATGATGGATGAAAGATGCTTTCTTGTTTCCACGCAGAGCATGGGAACAAGAAAAATGTTGAACAACGAATTATTGCTGAATAACCCACAGCAATACCAAAACAGGACAATATCGCGTTCCCACGCTCTGTTACATCTCTCGTTCCCACGCTCTGCGTGGGAACGCATAAGATAAACAATGGGTAGAAGTAGATATAAAATATACGAAACGTCGCAACCGCATTTTATTACATGTACAATACTGCACTGGATACCAATTTTTACAAGAATAGCGACTGTAGAGATTGTCATCAATAGTCTTAAATATCTTATACAGAATGATAATTTAAAAATATATGCTTATGTAATACTTGAAAACCATCTCCATCTAATAGTGCAAAGCGATGATATCGGAAAAGATATGGCAAGATTTAAATCATTTACAGCAAGAGAGATTATAGATTATCTTAAAGCCAAAAATATCAGAACAATTTTAGATCAACTCTTATTTTATAAAAAAGCACACAAAATAGATAGAGAATTCCAATTATGGCAAGAAGGAATAGCGCCGAAACTAATTCAAGGTGAAAAAATGATGATTGAAAAGATAAACTATATCCATCAAAATCCTGTAAAGAGAGGCTATGTCGATGAAGCAAAGTATTGGAGATATTCCAGTGCCGGAGATTATGAGGGATTAGATGGATTAATTGAGATAGAGAAGTTTTTTTAATGAATTGTACGAGTATGCATTCCCACGCAGAGCATGGGAACGAGAAAACTGTGTAGTGGGCTCATCATTGGAGATTTTGAAAACTCCAAATGTGGTGATACCCAAGTTATCAATGAGTCTATCTCTCGCTCCCACGCAGAGCATGGGAGCGAGAAACGCTCTGTTACGTCTCTCGTTCCCATGCTCTGCGTGGGAATGCATAAGAGCCAATATTGGTGACATCCGTTAACAAATGCTGAATACATTTCAAAAGATGAGGGAAAATTAGTGACATGCTTGAAGAAATTGAAAATGTTGTTAAAATTTATCTCGTTCCCACGCAGAGCATGGGAACGAGGACGAAAAATGATAGAAACAGGACAAACAGATGCAAAATAATAATTCTATATCCAACATTCGGCATCCAACATCTATTTTAGTAACCGGCGGGGCAGGTTTTATCGGCTCAAACTTTATTCCATATTTTATAGAGAAATATCCGAATTATCGAATTATTAATTTAGACCTGCTGAGCTACGCCGGAGATCTTGATAACCTGAAAGAGGTTGATAAAATCTTAGATAATAAAGCATTCAACATTAAGCATTCAACCTCACAAGATGATCGCTATTATTTTATAAAAGGCAGTATTTGCAACAGAGAATTGGTTGAATTCATCTTTAAAGAGTATGATATACGAGGTGTTATTCACTTTGCAGCAGAATCTCATGTAGATAACTCGATTAAAAACCCAGAAATATTTATAGAAACAAATGTAAAAGGAACTTTTACGCTTTTAAATGCAGCATACAAGCACTGGATGGAAGCACCAAATCGATATTATTCAAAATTCAAAATTGATAATTCAACATTACCGCGGTTTCATCATATCTCAACCGACGAAGTATATGGAACATTGGGAAAAACAGGATTATTTACCGAGAACACACCTTATGCTCCAAACTCTCCATATAGTGCATCTAAAGCGTCAAGCGATATGATTGTAAGAAGTTATTATCATACTTATGGTATGAATACTATAATTACGAACTGCTCAAACAACTATGGACCAAAACAGCATGATGAAAAACTGATACCGACTATAATAAGAAAAGCGCTCGCGGGTGAACCTATTCCTATATATGGAGATGGACAGAATGTGAGGGACTGGCTGTATGTGCTGGATCACTGCAGGGGTATAGATTTAGTTTACCATACAGGCAGAGCTGGTGAGACATACAATATCGGTGGAAAAAATGAAAGAACTAATATTTATATAGCCGATAAAATTTGTGAAATTTTAGATGAACTTTATCCAATGAAGGGCGATTTATCGTCCGGCAGAACAATTCAAAGTTACAAAAATTTAATAACTTTTGTAACTGACCGTGCCGGTCACGATAAGCGCTATGCCATTGATGCTGCAAAGATTGAGAGCAAACTTGGCTGGAGGGCAGGGGAGAATTTTGAGAGCGGTTTAATCAAAACCATAAAATGGTATTTAAAGAAATATACAGAGATTAAAGTGTGAGAATAGCTGTTTTTGGAGCTAATGGTCAGCTTGGCAGTGATGTCGTGAAGATTGCAAAAGAAAACTCAATAGAAACCATACCTATAATGAGAAAACAGTTTGATATAGAAACTGATGAGTTGGAAAATATGCGTTTAGACACGGATTACATAATAAATTGTATGGCATATACACAAGTAGATAACTGCGAAGACCATCAGCAAACAGCTATGCAGTCTAATGCTATTTTCCCGCACAAACTCGCTCAATTTTGTAGAAAGCGAGATATTATTCTATTTCATATAAGCACAGACTATGTTTTTGGCGGCAATAAGAATTCACTCTACACAGAAGAGGACTCTATAAATCCTGTAAATATATATGGTATATCCAAAGCAGCAGGAGAATTTGCCGTTAGAAACTACTTGGATAGATACTTCATATTCAGAGTTTCTTCTCTTTTCGGCAGAGCCGGAGTAGGCGGCAAAGGCGGCAATTTTATAGAAACAATGCTGAAGCTTGCAAAGCAAGGCAAAAAGATAAAGGTTGTTAATAATCAGACAGCATCACCAACCCATACGCTTGATGCCGCAAGAGCTATAATAACATTTATCAATGATACTGTTTGTGATTATGGGACATATCACTGCTGCAATACAGGAAGCTGTTCATGGTATGAGTTTGCAAAAGCTATATTTGAAATAGCAGGAATAGATGCAGATCTAAAGCCGATAAGTAATTATCCTACAAAAGCAAAAAGACCAAACTATAGTGCTATGGATAATTCAAAGCTATCGGAATATTTCAAAATGAAAAGATGGCAAGAGGCTGTGAAAGAGTATTTTTCCATTTCCGACCAATAGGTCAACCTGCTTTCCTTCGCATACACCATGCTGTCTTATTGCAGAAGTTTCAATGCATTTTTTAGATTTAACCTTTTCTTGACATTTTTCCACCAATCTCCAAAGACCAGACCCCGAGGGTACAAAATAATTGGAATGGATGGGAAAAAATTGGATAAATTATACTTAATAAATACAAAATATACGATAAAATGTATTTATGAGTATTATTCGTGATGTTACAATTAAGGCTAAAGACTATCTTGCCGACGATAGGATTCTTATTTTTGTTGGAGCCGGACAAGTCGGAAAAACAACTATTTTAAGACAACTGCAAAAATTTCTGGAAGAAAAAGAAAATCTTGTTTACTTTCTAAATCTTGAAGATCCGGAGTGGCTTGGCTTATTGAATGAATCTCCCAAGAATTTGTTTAAAATCCTTCTGATTGATCTTAGTCAAAAGACCTTTGTAATCATTGATGAAATCCAATATTTAAATAATCCAAGCAATTTTCTCAAATATTTTTGGGATGAATATAAAAATAAGATTAAGATCATTGTTTCCGGTTCATCTGCTTTTTATATTGACAAAAATTTTAAAGATTCGTTGGTTGGACGAAAGAAAATATTTTATGTCCGAACCCTCTCTTTTAGAGAATTCTTGAGATTCAAAAATGAAGATGCTTTAAGCAAAAAAGATTTTATAGCAATAAGCTTATTTGAACGTGATAAAATAACTGCCTATTTTTATGAATATATGATCTATGGGGGCTATCCAAGAGTGGTTTTATCTTCAATTCAAGAGAAAAAAGACATTTTAAGAGACATTGCCTATTCATATATTAAAAAGGATATCTATGAAGCCAACATCAGGCAGGATAAAATTTTCTATCTTCTGCTCAAACTTTTGGCCTCTCAGATAGGAAATTTAGTGAACACTTCGGAATTGGCTAACACCCTTAATGTTTCAAAAACTTCAATTGACAACTACCTTTATGTATTGCAAAAATCATTTCATTTGAGTCTAATCAAGCCGTTTTTTAGAAATATCAGAAAGGAACTAACTAAAATGCCTAAAGCCTATTTTTTAGATTTAGGGCTGAGAAACTTCTTGACAGGAAACCTTGAAGGCTTTGAGAACAGAACAGATAAAGAACAATTATTAAAAAACGTTGTTTTCCGGAAATTAATTGAAAAATATACAATTGAGGAAATAAAATTTTGGCGAACAACAACAAAGAATGAAGTTGATTTTGTGATTAAAGATGATATTGCCTACGAAGTCAAGGTAAACCCTAAACTATTCAGAGAATCTCACTATAAAACATTTTTTAAGAATTATCCTCAGATCAAATTATCTTTGGTATCGCTTAATGCTAAAGATGGGTCAGTCAATAACTGCAAAGTTCTTAAACCTTGGGAAATATAAATCAAAAGTTTATATTGTGAATGAATTCAGGAAGGATTATAGTCTAAAAGATCAAATAAGAGGAGCCTCTGTATATATTGCAAGCAATATAGTTCACCACATGGAATAAATATTTTATGTTTATGTGTTGCAAAGCGAAAGAGATGGTAATTTTTATGTTGGTTATACAGCCAATTTGAAAATCAGATTACAAATGCACAATGATGGAAAGGTAAAATCTACTGAGAATAAGAGACCTCTAAAGTTGATTTATTATGAGGCTTGTTTGAATCAGCAAGATGCCTTGCATAGAGAAAAATACTTATACTAAACGGCAGATCAAAAAATAATGAGGATATCATGCTTATAGCACTAACTAACCAACCAAACGATAAATGTAACAGATCTTCAGAAGCAATTGCCGAAAGATGCTTAATTGCTTGAGCATTTAGAGATAGCAGAACATATACGGGAAAGGATGAGAAATTACGATCTCGGGAACAATATCTCATAGAAAGATATAAAAGCTAAATATGGCTTACAACTGATGTTACGCACTAAACGCAGCTGCAGTGGCGATAGTAGTGATAAGTGCAAGGCAAGTGTACCGCAGTAATTATGTCTCGTTCCCATGCTCTGCGTGGGAATGAGAAACGGCCTCGCAGTGACAGAAGGAAAAGTCATTGCGAGGAGCAGAGCGACGAAGCAATCTCAAAAAACACCTGCAATAATGATAGGAATTTTTCAACATGCCCTTTATCTCATTCCCATGCTCTGCGTGGGAATGCATAACGTGGGAACGCATAAGATGAAAGAGTATAATAAGCTACTGGAAAATAATGCTAATGTATATTGTAGGTTTGACTCCATTGGCTCCTCAAAGAAATTCATTGCCGAGAAGATAACAGGAAAAACGGAAGAAGAAAGAGAATAAAAGTAAATATCAAGCTGGCTGACCCCTTGATTTATGCTGCGACGACTCTTTTTGACATTTTTCCGCCAACCTCTATACTTGTGTTCAATAAATGAATAATGCAGTAAAAGAGAAAGTAGGAACAATAACAAACTATTTAGTAGAACAACTTGAACCTAATAAGATTATTTTGTTTGGTTCGGTTGTCAGAAAAGATAAAAAAACAGGTTTTGATATAGATATTTTGATAGTTACTGATAAAACATTGTCGCATCGCCAAGAACGTCAGCTCAGAGAAAATATTGACAAAATAGCAGGCATCTACAGTGTTGATTTGATTTTCTCAGACAAAGTCGATAAAAACTTTTTAGAAATAATAGAAAATACAGGGATGGTGATCTATGAAAAAAATAGAGGTTGAAATAGCCATAAAAAAGCTTCAAAAGGCTTTTGATAGACTTAAGGATGCTTCAGAGAAAGCACAAGATGATCTGGCAAAAGACGGAACCATCCAGAGATTTGAATTTGTGGTTGAGCTTTTGTGGAAAACATTAAAAATAGTTCTTGACTACAACAAAATAGAGTGTTTCTCACCCAGGGATTGCACAAAGAAAGCATTCAAGCATGGTTTGATTGAAGATGATGAGATAATTTTGGATATGCTTGACGATAGAAACAGAAGCTCCCATATATACGACGAGAAAACATCAGAAGAAATTTTTGAGAGAATCAAAGAAGTTTATGTTGCTTCGATAAAAAGAATAATGAGCGGATTAGTTATATGAGAGTGGGCGAGAGATGTGGTAAAAAAACTAATAGAATTACAAAACAATGATTTACTTTCAAGAAAAGAGACTATTTTTACGGCAAGCAGGAGTAATGATAAAATAAGTGAAAACGTTGATGCGTAGATGCGGAGTTTTATCAAATGCAAAGACACAGCCCCTTGGGTTATTTTAGGAGGAATTGAAGATGAACGAAATTATTACCCAATTTAAGGATGATTTTTTAACCATAGAAATTCCATACTCTTCCATCTATGAAGATAAAATAGTTAAGGATTTTTTGAGTTACATAAAAATTAAAAACATAACTTCCAAATCAAAAGCAAAAGATGAGGACATAGAAAAACTATCTGTCGAAATAAAACAAAAGATGTGGAAAGAAAATAAAGATCTGTTGTTAGGGGAATAAGTAATTAAGAATTATAGTTGATACAAACATCATATTTTCCGCACTTTTAAAAAAGAACAGCAAAGAGCTGGAGCTGCTATTAAATGCAAAGTGTGATTTCTTTATTCCTAAAATTTTGTTTATTGAGTTATTCAAACATAAAGAAAAGATTATGCATATCTCAAAATTGAGAGAAGACGAGGTATTGGAACTTCTTTACAGAATTCTTGAGAAAGTTGAAATTATTGAGATTAATGATATCCCTTTGAAATACAGGAAAGAGGCATACGATTTGGTAAAAAACATAGACCCTGCAGATTCCATTTTTATATCACTATTTATATTTCTAAACACAAAATTATGGAGTGGAGATAAACGATTAAAGAACGGATTGGATAATAAGAACGAGCGTATGGTGATAAACACTCAAGAATTAATAAAAATGTTAGGAGAAAAGGCTTAGTAAAATTGGCGTATGAGATTAAAATGCAAGCAACAATTCAGGTAAAGATAACAAAAGAGTTTGTAAAGAAAAAGATTGAAGAGCATGAAAGGCTACTTGAGAGTGGTAAATCATAAATGTTGAATGGTAAATTATTGCTGAATAATGCATAGCAACACAAAAACAGGACAATATCCAGTTCCCACTTAGAGCACAGTGACAGAGGAGTAGTGTCATTGCAAGCAAAGCGCGGAATCTCAGCTTCTTCAGTGTATCACAGGCATCTTGCCTGTGGTGAATTGCGAGCGTCAGCGAAGCATCAATGAGACTGCCGCGGCCTACGGCCTCGCAGTGACAGAAGGAAAAGTCATTGCCATGGATATTTCCTCTCAGTCATTGCGAGCGCAGCGAAGCAATCTCAAAAAACACCGGCAATAAAGAGATTGTTATGCGCCTTTATCTTGTTCCCACGCTCTGCGTGGGAATGCATAAACAGATGGGCTTATAGATATATTTTAACGCCCGTTAGTATAAAAGAGAAAGCAAGAATAACAAGAGAGTTTGTAAAATATGATGATAGACCCCAAATATGACCCATACAATAATTATAAAAAATACTTGACAATTTATTAAATAAATTGCACTATATACGGTGACATAATGACAAATAACAGAAGAATTTCTGAAATATTAGATAAATGGGGTAAATTAAAAGAAACGGATCTTAGAGAGGTTAAAAAAGTTATGGAATGGGTTGAAAAAAAATTAGGTGGTGAATTCACAAAATCAAAAAGAGGAAGTCATTACAAATTTCACCATCCTGTATTTATGAGCAAAAATGTACTGCTTAAATATGGTTTAGAACATGAGATTATCAATGGAGATTTTTCAATACCTGCAGTAAAAGGAAAAACAGTTAAAAAATGTTATCTATCAAGGATTAGAAAAATAATTAAGATATTGGAGAGTGAAGATGAGTAAAAAAGATTTAGATTACTATTTAAACTTAAATTATAAAATAATAGTTGAAAAAATAGCGGAAGAAAATGGCGGAGGCTACGAGGCTTACATCAAGGAATTTGGTAAATATACCTGCAATGGATGCGGAGAAACATACCAGGAAGCCATCAAAGATCTGTTAAAATATAAAAATGATTTGATAAATGAATGGCATAACAAGGGTTATAACATCCCGGAGCCGGAGGAAGAAAAAGAAAAATTTAGTGGAAGATTTACAGCTAGAGTTCCAATAGAACTTCACAAGAGATTATACGAAGCATCTAAAAGAGAAAATATAAGTTTTAATCAATATGTTGTTTATCTTATCGGTAAAAATCTTGATTTTGATGAGCTTTTAAGCGAAGTTAAAAAAGCTCATATCCTTGATCTCTCTCCTGAATATGAAATAGAAAATAGTATTAATGATAATGAAAGCATAATTGAATTCCCGAAATCAGCATGAATAAAGATAAAAGACCGGATCCGGAAAAATATAAAGAATTTATAAAAGCTGTTGAATTAAGAAATATAAAATTGATAGAACTGAACACTCGCATCGTTGAAAAACAGCCAACATCAGATGATGCATTGAAAGTAAGCATAAAAACAACTGATGAATATAAAATATTCAACGATATATTGATTTTTTATGTTAATTATACCCTTGCGATGAAACAATCCAAAAAAGTGGTTTTAAAGATTAAGGCTAAATATGATATAACTTATAAACTACTTAAAAAAATTGAAATAGATGAAGAAGTTATTGATTTTTTTAGTAAGATAAATTTACCGCTTAATGTATGGCCATTCTTTAGAGAGTTATGCAATGATGTCACTGCAAAAATGAGAATATCGCCTATAGTGCTTCCTTTGCTAAAAAGGTAAGATTCCTTGACTTATTCTTTTTCAATCTCCATACTTGCGTTCAATAAGTGAATGGAGGATTGTGGAAATTGAAGTGGAATATCTTGTTCCCACGCAGAGTATGGGAACGAGGAACGGCCTCGCAGTGACAGAGGAGTAGGGTCATTGCAAGCAAAGCGCGGAATCTCAGCTTCTTCAGTGTATCACAGGCATCTTGCCTGTGGTGAGTTGCGAGCGCAGCGAAGCATCAATGAGACTGCCGCGGCCTACGGCCTCGCAGTGACAGAAAGAAAAGGTCATTGCGAGCGCAGCGAAGCAATCTCAAAAAACACCGGCAATAAATGATAGGAATTTTTCAACATGCCCTTGAGGCACGGCCACATCAACACTCTCAGAATAGAAATACAAGTTGATGCCAGATAATGGAACATTGAAGAGGTCAAAATAAATGAAGTTTAAAGTGATAATGATGTATGATCCTGAATACGAAGGATATGTAGTAGATGTTCCCGAGCTTATAGGATGTATGAGCCAGGGAAAAACAATAGACGAGGCGCTTGAAAATATTAAAGATGCCATAAAGGGATGGATAGAAACCGAAACCAAATACGGCAGGTTCAAATACAACCGAGAAACTGATGTATTTCTTGGAGAAGTGAGTGTATAGTGGGAATGCTTTCCAATGTTTCGGGAAAAGATGTTGTAAAAGTATTCCAAAAATTTGGTTACAGTGTAGATCACCAAACGGGTAGCCACATTATCTTATATCATCTCAAGGCCGACGTTGTCCGTGCCGAGTCATAAAGAACTTGCGCCTGATTTGTTAAGGGGGCTTGTAAGAAAAAGTGGAATCACAATTGATGAATTTATGAAGGTCAAAAAGTGAAATGTGAAGAGCTTGTTGAAAAATAAATACGGGAGGAAAACCCATGGAAAAAATAATAAAATTAAAGATAGTTAAATTACCGGAAGGTATTTATCTGGCAACTTCAAATGATGTACAGGGATTGGTTGCTGAGGGCAGAACGATAGCTGAAACCATAGAAATAGCGAGGGATGTAGCAAGAAAATTGTTGGAATTGCAGGGTGAACCTACATCGGATGAAATAAACATCACAAACATAGAGATGCCTATAGTAATTGGTTTATAATGGGTAGGTTGTCAGGTTTTCAATACAGAGATATTATCAAAAAATTAAAAAGGCTTGGATTTGAATTCGTAAGGCAAGCAGCCGGTAGTCATGAAATTTGGTTTCACCCGATTAAAAATAGATATACTACTATTCCTAATCATCCCGGAGATATGCCGGAAGGAACGTTGGGTGCTATACTGAAACAAGCAGGAGTGAGTCCCAACGATTTTTTAAATAAAAAATAATATCTACAAAATCTTTCGTCTCCTTGACTTATTCTTTTTCAATCTCCATACTTGCGTTCAATAAGTGAATGGAGGATTATGAAAATTGGAGCAGAATTAGATAATGATTAAATTTCTAAGCACTATATAAAAACCTTGAGTAGTCTCAAAGAGAGCTGTCTAAATATATCGGTATATCGGTTGGCAAGACAAGCTATCTGGTATATTAGTTATTAGTTACCGGTATATTTGTATACTGGTTATTGGTATAGTAGTATAATAGTTATTGGTGTATTGGTACAGTGGGATTGAGTAAATGGAATTAGGGAAATTAGAGGTTTGTAAGTTGTCTTTAGAATTAAGCGAAAGCACTTGGAAAGTTTATACCAACTTATTCTACTGATTTGAAATACAATATCGGAAGTCAGGTTATTCGCTCAATAGATTCTATAGGCACTAACATAGCAGAAGGTTATGGAAGGTATCATTATAAAGATAGTGTAAAATTTTATTATAATGCAAGAGGCTCATTATGGGAGTCTAAGCACTGGACATATCTGCTTTACAAAAGAGAGCTTATAAAATAGGAAGGGTATCAAGATATGTTGGATAATTTGAATATTTTAGGAAAAAGGTTAAACAGTTTCATAGAAAGTATTAAGGATAAAAACAGATGAACAATAACAATTATACTATTATAC
>VAPK010329723.1_pt1 | contig 13499 bp, 14 predicted proteins | sample 3395031 | NCBI WGS metagenome assembly VAPK01 (sample SAMN08290443, study PRJNA428436) | hydrothermal vent metagenome | isolation source: Deep-sea hydrothermal vent chimney 1 | place: Pacific Ocean: Juan De Fuca Ridge | reverse complement strand
CTGGCCTATAATATTTCCAATGAGATATTTATGTTCAATATATCAGGCAATGCCAATGAAGAGCGCAACTCCAATGCCAGTAATTTTCGCCATACCTCCTGGTCGGCCAATTTAAATTCCGCCTGGCAGGCCGCTGGTCTGCGGCCTGCGGTCAGGACTGTGTTCAGCCAGAGCCGGAGTCTTGATGATCTTGCCCTTCATAATCTTGATAGTGATAATAACAACAGCGGGATAAGTCTGTCCTGGAATGGCCATCCCATGAAGGCCTTTTACGCCTATAACCGCCAGGAAAGTAATAACTATGCCGTGGGCAGCCGGAGCCGGATTGATGCGCATCTCGTTAGGATTGAGGCGGGGGGGGGCTTCTGGGATAATCGGGGACGCGCCACCTTCTCTCAGCAATATAATTATACCAAAAGTATTAATGACAGTAAGGTGGACGCGGCCACTAACAGCGCCCTGGTGCGGCGGAATATGGCAGGTTACAGCGGGCTGGTTGATCCTGCCGCTGCTGTCAGCCTGGGGCTTAACAATCTTCTGATTAATGGTGATACTTCAGACACGGCAGTGACGGTCAATGATCCGGCTGATCCCATCCGCTTGAGTATCGGAGTGCGGGCCGACAGTCAGAGGGCTGATGTCTTGTATCTGTATACGGATACGGTCTTGACTTCGGTGGTTAGTTCGCAATTCAGCTGGAGCCTTTACTATAGCAACGATAACACCAACTGGGTGCTGGCCCGGGCGGTAAGCTCTGTCTATGACGCGGTGAATAAACGTTTTGTTCTTGATATCTCCGGCTACCAGAGAAATTTTTTGCGGGTGGTAGCTGTCAATGATCCTACCGCCGTTGCGGTTAATTTTTCGGAAATTGAGGTCTATGAGAAGGTGAGCGCGGTTCCGGGAAGCACCACGGCCCGCTTAATCAGCAAACAGAATAACTGGACAACCAATGTCGGTTTAAGTTTGCGTCTGCGCGATGATCTCAATCTAACCTCCAATCTGTCCTATGAAAGTAACAACTATTCCACCGGCTCCGATCAGCAGATTACCAGGCTCAACGGTGGCCTGAGCTGGGAACCATATTCCGCTGTTACTCTGCGTTTAAACGCTAGTCTGCACTCCACCGCGGTAACTGATACTCCTACCTACGAAACCAGAACTTACTCTCTGGTTGTGGCCTCGGCGTTACTACCTACGGTTGATAGTACCTTCGGAGTGACCATGAGTGATTATCTCGAAGGCGGGGATAAGGTCAGCCGCAGTTATAACTATAATCTGCATATGAGTGCAGCCCTCTATCATGATCTGGATGCCGGTCTGAATGCCTCTTATGCCAAAAGTGAGAATAACCGCGATCACTCAAGTACCAATACCAAGAGTACCGGGTTGCTGCTTACTGCCCGCCTTATTCCAGGGCTTACCGCCAATTTATCAGGTAACTACACAAAATCTTCCAGCAGCAGGGCTGTTATTGACAGCGGTATAGAACTTCATTGGCGACTTTCTGATCTTTTATCCTTGAGTTCATCCTATCATCAGGCCTGGGCCGATAAAGATTCGAGTTCCGCCGCCCTGGGGATAAACTGGGCCATGACCCGTAATATGGAGCTTGACTTAAGTCATACTTACGTCATTAAACCGGGGAACAGTCATGTCACGGCTCTTGACTGGCGTTGGGCGGTTAATAAAAATATTTCGCTTATGACCAGTGGCTTGTTTACCTCCGGCCCCAGTTCCTGGAGCGTAAACAGTCGTTTAAGTTCCCGTTTTACCGCCATGTGAATGTAATTACAAAGGGATTTATCATGAACAAATTATTACCAAGGGGCATTATGAAAACATTTATCAAGATCTTGCTGTCTGCCTGGCTCATTGTTAATATTCCCGGCTGTGTGGGGAATAATATGGAGTCTTTTGTCCGTCCGGATACGGATCTTTCTTTTGTGAAGAGGGTGGCGGTTATGCCCATGCAGAATAACAGCAAGGATGCCTTTGTGGCGGAGCGGGTGAGGGACATGGTAATTACTCAGCTGCTGGCCAATGGGGTGTTTGATGTGGTTGATAAAGGGCTGGTGGACAGCGCCCTGCGAGATCAAGCGGTTAATCTCAGCAAGGGGGCCATGGATGCCGGAGTTATGAAGCGGTTGGGCCAGCTCCTGCATGTGCAGGCCTTTATGCTTGGTACCATTGATAACGCTGAGCGGGTGCAGAGAGGGGCGGTGTCCTTCCCGCAACTGGTAATTACCCTGCGCTTAGTTGATGTGAATAACGGTATAATCTTTTGGCAGGCCTCCGGGCATAATTCCGGCGACTCCTTGGCTAAACGTCTTTTCGGGCTCAGTTCCGATGATTCCTTTAATGTATCCTTTAAATTATTACGCCGTTTACTGGCCACTATTCCGGCAGGAGGCCCGGTGCCGGTTAAAAAAGTCGTTGCCGTTGAGCCGCCGGTGAAAATCCCGCCGTCATCCGCTGCCAGATCGAAAACGGGAGATGACACGACAGAGGCACCGGCAAACGGGGCTGGTGACACGGGGCAGGTTATAGAAGATTCTGGCAGCGGGAATGGCTCGCAGGATATTTTTGATAATAGCTCAGATTCTAATGCCGATTCCAGCGGAATTATTATCAGTCCAGATTCTGTTTCCCAGTCAGATTCTAATTCGGATTCCAATGGAATTATTATTGAAGGTGGAACTGATGGCGGCCAGGGCGCTGATCTGCCGGCAGCCGGCGATGACAGCGCCGCTAAGGCTGATACCGCTCCAGTTGATCAATCTGGAGGTGACAAAAAACTTGATTTTGATGACAATAGTTTAGATGCCGCCCATCTGCCTCCTAAGTAACAGCCATACCCGCTTAAAATTTTGCGGTTGATCTTATCCCGCTGTTAGAATGAGGATTGCTTATTGTAATTGCAATTACAATAAGCAATCCTCATTTTGCTTTTGCCAGTAGCTGATAATTTTTTTTAAGAGTAATTGCTTGTTATTATGGCATAAGAAAATAATGTGTGGTTTGGGAGGTGGGCGAATGGAATAAAACTTGCAAGTTTATGTGACGTAGTATTTATCATCTGAAAAATAGTTAGGCTTGCAAGCTGATGAAGAAAAAAAAATCACATATTCTGGGCCTTATGGCCGTGTTAATTGTCCTCTTGAGCCAGTCAGCTGCCTGGGCAATCAGTGCGGCTGTATTCCCGGTTGATGATCTGAGCCGTCAGCATAACAGCGTTGATCTGGCGATGACCAATTTCCTGCGCGCCGAGGTGAGCAGCAAGGGTATTGATGTTATTCCCCAAAGCAAGGTCATGGATTTTATGGCTCGTTATAATATCCGCCAGCTTGGTTATCTCTCTTCTCCGGTTATCATGCGGGTTCGGCAGGTCCTAAAGGCCGATCTGGTGGTTTTGGCCTCGGTCTGCGAGCAGCACAAAAAGCCCGCGGCCATGGGGCTTACCATCTCCTTAATCAGAACCAGTGACGGCTTAACCATCTGGAGTAATACCCGCGGCCTGAGCCAGCTGTCAGAACAGCATCTGCTGGGGATTAACACTCCAGACTCATTAAATTCCATTCGTTCCATTCTGGCCGGGCGGATATTTAAGGCCTGGCCCCATGAACTTGATTTTACCGCCGGCCGGGCCATGGCGGGAGCGCAGTTTGCCAGGATTCAGGAGAAATCGTATATTCAGGTGGAGTCGGTTGTCTTTAACCCTAAATTTGTCAGGCCGGGCCAGGATGTAACATGTACGCTCCGCTTTCATGATGGCAGCGCCTTCAGCCGCCGGGCCAAAGTCTTTATAAAGGTGGGTAATAATGTTCACCTGGCCTCTTCCGAGGATGGCCGTTTTTATGAGGCCAAATGGGTAGGGGTTGATAATAAACCCGGTCAGGGGACGCAGGTCGCCAGTAACGAGTCTGACGGCAGGTTGTTTAAGAGTCTTGCCGCTGATAAATTTAAAGATGATGAATTCCCGGTGACTCTGGTATTGGACTGGCCGTCAGGACAGCACGTTGAATCATATCTTGGTTCATATATTGTCGATTCCCGGCCGCCGGCCTTTACCATGAAGTTAAAGGCCGTCAAGGTCGGAAACCTGCCGGCCTTTCGCGATAAAATATTGTTTACCATTAAGTTAAAAAAGCCGGAGCCGATAAAGAAATGGGCAATGGCTGTCGTTGACTCTAAGGGTAAGGTTATTATGCGTGACCGGGGCAGCGGTGATTTGTCGGATCAATTTGTCTGGAGCGGGCAGACTAATCGTAATCTGCGGGCTGATGACGGTATTTACAGCATCTGTTTCAAGGTCTGGGACAGGGCTGGAAACAGCAGTGAGATCAGCAGAAAGGTTATGCTGCTTGCTGTTAAGCCCCAGGTCAAAATGGCCTTAAAGAGGGTGGGGAATACACTTCACGCCAATCTGCGGGCTGGCGACAGGGTGCCGGTTGTGGGTTGGAATATGGAATTATGGGCTCCGGATAACGTTTTGTTACATATCTTTAACGGCCAGTCCCTGCCGGCTCAGATCGTTCTGCCAATATCAGCGGCCACGGTTGACAAAGAAAAAATACAATGTATTCTGAAGGTTAGGGATAGTCTGGGCGGTACTTCCATTCATAGAATAAATAATCTGGCCTCGCGTCTGCCGGTCAGGCAAAGATCTGCTCGGCAGACTAATTCCTCTACTGAGGATGTCTGGCATATTGATTTTTAAAGTCAATCGAATTGTAATGACTAATAAATGAGTCAAATCAAATTTCTTTCCCTTCTGCTGCTTAGCTGGTCTCTTATCCTAAATGCCTGTGTATCTCATAATTCTCCCGAAGTGCAAAATATCTCCCCACCGTCCGCCGCTCTCTGTAGTATAGCTGTTTTGCCCCTGGTGAATGACAGCGGTTATCAGCAGGGCGGGGTAATCGTCTATAGAATATTTGTCTCTGAATTACATAAGGTAAAGGGGCTGACTATAAGTCAGGAGGGGGATGTCCGAAAATTATATCGTCAGATGAGAATCGGGCCCAAAGATATCCCCACCCTTGATGACTTGAAGATACTTGCCGATCGTCTGCGGGTACAAGGCTTTGTGCAGGGGAAGATCGTCAAAATGCGGGAGAATAAGGGGCGTTTAGAGGCCAGACCAATTCTGGCCCTTAATCTCAGGATGATTAATGCCGCTACCGGCAGGACTATGATGACCATCTATAACAGCCGCAGAGGTGAAGATTATCGTTCTATTATGCATTTTGGCGTGGTTAATACGATTACGGAGCTGACCAGGGGGGTTTCAGATGAAATCATCCGGCAATGGTTTCCAGCCGGGGAGGTTAAATGTCAATAAAAAGACTTTGTTTATTTATTTTTGGTTTATTGTTGATGACGGTGGTGGATGTTTCAGCTGCCGGGAATCAACCCCTCGTCGTGATTAATGGTCAAAGTTACAGCCGTCAGGACTTTGAACACTGGTGGAATTATTATAAGGACAAGGGTATGAGTCTGCCGGCCGGCCCGGATAAATTCATCAACTGGCAGCTTTTGACGCAGGAGGCGGAGCATATGGAGCTTGGGGCGCTGCCGGAGGTTAAGAGGCCTCTTGAGATATTTTTAAAGGCCAGAACATTGATGCTCCTTAAATATGATGAGGTCGATTCTAAAATAAAGATTGATGATAAAGAACTGCGGGCGGTGTATGAACGGGATTATCAGCCCCGGCTGCTCATCGCCCGGCTGGATTTTAAGGATAATAAGGCGGCAGCCGCTGCTGAAACTATGTTTGGCGGCCGGCATTTCAGCCTTGATGAAATACGGCAAAAGGCGGCAGAGACCACGCCGGTCTTTAAAATTCGCCATCCGCAATGGCTGCGGCCCCACACCTTGCCAAAGAGCTGGCAAAGGGCGGTGAATGAGAAGGCCGGGACGGTTATCAATCCAGCCGGAGGCGGGCCGTATCTGGTCTATATCGCTGCCGTCAAGAAGGGCGGTGATAATGATTTTACCCATAAGAAAAAGGCGGTTTATGAGGCCCTTTTCAGCAAAAAACAGCAAAAGCTGACAGAAAACTTGCTTCGCCGCCTGCAAAAATTATATAACTTAAAGGTAAATCGTTCATTACTAACGACCATTGATCTTACTGATCCGCGTAAGGATAATTGGAATAAGGCGCTGGTAACCTCAAATCATGGTCAGGCAACGGTCGGCTATTTTATTGAACAATGCCGTAAGGAGCGGTTGTTGTTACAAAAATCTCCTGGTGAGAATAAAAAAGAGGTCGCGGCCATAAAGCAGAGGGCCATGAGCGCCATGGTCTCAAATTCCCTTGCCGACTGGGCGGCCGCTGACCGGCATTATGAAAATAAACCGCCCTTTAAATGGGTATATCAATTTTATCGTCAGCACCGGTTGATTAAGGCCCTGAAAAACCGAATATTATCCACGGCTGAGAAGCCGCCGGACTCAGAGGAGGTTAAGCACTTTTACGAGATAAATAAAGAGCTTTTCCAAACTCCGGAGTCAGTGAAGATAGTTCTGGTTCGTGGTAAGGCCGAGGATATTAACCGTCTCTATGCGGTGAGTGTGGTGGCTGGTGAACTGCTGAAAACCGCCCGCCGATATCCGGTGAATCTGCAATACAGCGCGCAACATGAAATTATTGTCAGCACACTATCCGGCCCGGTAGTCAGGGTTCTGGTCAAAATGGCCGAGGGCGATATCAGCCCGCCTTTTGCCGATAACGGTAAGATGGCTTTAATGCAGCTGCTTAAGAGGCGGGTCGGCGAAACTCCATCCCTGCGGCAGGTGAAGAACAAAATAATTAAGCGTCTTGTAAAGATTAGAAAAAAGGAAAAACTCCGGCAATATATAATGGACCTGAGGCGGCACTCAAGCATCAAGGTTAATAAATTAGTTTGGCAGGAACTGCTTGACGGATATCATAAAAAATGAGGAAGTAAGATGAAGAGATACCTCCAGCCGCTTTTATTGCTGCTGTTTTTCCTCTCCTCCTGTGTGGCCTCGACGCCCCCGGCCCGCCATAAGGCGTCTAAGAGTTGCTTAGACTGCCATCATAAGATGGCCGCGGTTTATAGTACCGGGATCGTTCACCAGCCGGTGGCAGCCGGGGACTGCGGCAGCTGTCATCTGCCTCATGGTATGATCGGTGGTGTTCAGCTGCGGGAAAGGCCGCCCAAACTCTGCCTCTCCTGCCATGCCCGGCGCCGCCGGGAACTAAATTTTACTCATCGCCATCAGCCTTTCGCGGCCGGTAAATGTACCAGCTGCCACTTTGTTCATAACGGCCCCTTTCCTTTTTTGCTGAAAAAAAAGGGGGATGCCCTCTGTTTCTCCTGCCATGACCGGAAATTGTTTGAGCAGGCCAATATCCACGAGCCGCTTAAAAAAGGTTGTTTTGTCTGTCATCAGGCCCATGCCTCCAAAGATGCCCATCTGTTAAAATCTGATGAAATAACGCTGTGCGGCGGCTGTCATAGTCTGCGGGACAGGGCCTTTAAGTCCGCCCACCAGGGGCAGCCTCCGTCCCGGCGCTGCACTTCTTGCCATAATCCCCATTCCGCACCTGGCAAGTATCTGCTGAAGACCTACAGCCACGAACCCATGAGGACTGGACACTGCGCGGCTTGTCATTTACCTGCCGTGGGCGATAAGATAAAATTGCGGCAGGACGCTGATAAATTATGTCTTAACTGCCATAAATTAAAGGCCCGCCAAAAATCAAATCATCGGCCATACAGCAGGGATAAATGCCTGGACTGTCATGCCCCTCATGCCTCGGAGATAAAGGCGCTTTTAAAGAGCGCCCCTCGAACTCTTTGCCTTTCCTGTCATAAATCATCCGCTGCCAAGGGCAGCAGTCACTCTCCCTGGCGGGCGGGGAAATGCCTTAAATGCCACGCGGGCCATAATTCCAGGCAAAGATCTCTTTTGACCCGCAGTCCTGAGCAGTTGTGCCGGGACTGTCATCCCGGTAAATATAAGAGTTCCCATGCCCCGGCAGTGAAGGGGGAGTGTCTGCTCTGCCACGCGCCCCACGAGGCTGCCAGGGATAATTTGTTGAGAGCGAACGAGGCTGCCCTCTGCGGGCGCTGTCATAAAAAAACACTAAGGGAAGGAGAAAATAAATTTGTCCACCGGCCCTTTGCCGACGGGGTCTGTCGGGGCTGCCATGATCCACATGGCAATAACCGGGGATTACTTAAAAAAAATAAGGAGCCGGGTAGTAACCTTTGTCAACAATGTCATCCCAGGCAATTTACCAAAGGCGGCGGCCGTAATCATGCCCCCTTTAAGAATGGTAAATGTCAGATCTGCCATGCTCCTCACAGTTCGTCTCATAAGGGATTATTAAAGAGCGCGGCTGGCATCCTCTGTCTGAGCTGCCATAAGAAGCAGGTCAGAGAGCTGGCTCTGCCCTTCACCCATCAACCCTTTGCCCGGAAAAAATGTCTGAGCTGTCATGCCGCGCACGGTTCGGCCATTGGCCAGGATCTGCTGAAGGCCAGGCAGTCCCTCTGCCTGAGCTGTCATAAGGAAATTGCCGCGGGCTGGGAGCATGGCAGACCCCATCCGCCGGCTATTAAGGATTGCGGTATTTGCCATGCCGCTCATGGCTCCTCCAACGCCGCCCTGCTTGTCGCCAGGGTGGATAAAATCTGTCAGGGCTGTCATAAGATGAGTTCTAAAGAGATGAGCCGCCGTCATCATGGGCTTACTCCCGGCGCTGACAGCTGCCAGAATTGTCATGACCCCCATGGTAACGGTCAGCCGTATTATCTCTATAAATCAGCGCATCCGCCCTTTAAAAATGGTAAGTGCAATGTCTGCCATAAAGGCAGGGGCTCGGCATTGCCCCGGGCCGATATGAGTGCCGGATCCGTCTGCTTTAAATGTCACGACCGGGCCGAATTCCAGCGCTCGGTGGTGCATGAACCGGTGGCGGAATGTAAGAATTGTCATAATATGCATACCGCCCGTTATCCGGGATTATTAAAGGCCAGGGCTCCGGAATTATGTCTCCGTTGTCATGACACGATAAATGTAAAACGAGGTGAATATATTCATGAACCGGTGGCGGCGGGCCAATGCCTGAAATGTCATGCCGCCCATTCCTCCCTTCATAAGGGCCTGTTAGTCGATAATGTGGCCGCGGTCTGTTATTCATGCCATAAAATGGCTGATTATGCCGTGCGGCATGCCCCCTTCAAACATGGTAAGTGCCTGAGCTGTCATGCCGCCCACGGCGGGACGCCTCAATTACTCAAAAGTCCGCCCGCCGTACTTTGCCAGGGCTGTCATAAGCTGTCATCGGTTAAGAAGAAACATAAATTCAGCCTGGGTACGGCGGATTGTCTGAGCTGCCATAATCCGCACGGCGGCAAGAGCCGTGCGCTGCTCCGTAAATTTCTGCATCCGCCCTTTAAAAAGGGCTGCGCGGTCTGTCATCAGAAGAATAAGCCCCTTAATACCGCACTCTGCCTTAGCTGCCATCGGAAGATCAGCCGCTATTATTTTGTTACTCATAATCATCTGACTGATAATGCCCGTGGTAATGCCTGTACTACCTGCCACAGTCCTCATGCCGCCGATGACAAACGTCTTTTACGTTCTTCGGTGCGGGTTTTATGCGAGAGCTGTCATCAGGATACTGTTACCCGTCATCAGGGCGCTAAATACCGTCATAAAAAGATGGCTGATTGTCTTACCTGCCATGCGGCCCATGGCAGTCGGAGCCCGGCCATGCTCAAGGGGAATGGTATTACTATCTGTACCAGCTGCCATACCGGCCAGGGGAAATTCACTCATCCGGTGGGTAAAGGGGTCATCGACCATAGAAACGGCCGTATGATAACCTGTATTACCTGCCATGATCCCAAGGGCACTAATTATAGATATAATCTGGTTATGGACGGTAAGGAAGAACTCTGCGTCCAATGCCATAATTATTAAAAGGGAGTGCCGGTATGATTTTGATGACAAGAAAGCTCCTTTTAACCATTATCATCGTTTTCACTATTGGTACGGGGGTGAGCGGTTCGGCCCATGCCTGGCAGTTAAAAATGGTTATGGCTGCCGATAAAAATGGCGGCAGGCTTTTGAACCCGGCCTCTTTCTACATAGATAAGGCTCATAAACGGTATTATATTGTTGATAGCGGCCATAATCGCCTGTTATCCTTTGATCAGGCGGGCCAGCCCCTGCAATCCTTTAATGCCAAAGGCAGTTTGCGGCTGCCGGTGGCCATGACGAGGATTGGAGGCAGTACCCTCCTGGTAATGGAAAAGGGGCGGGACAGTCTAACCGTTATTAATCTCAAAGACCGGCAGGTTAAACGCCATATATTGGCCTCACGGCGGATATTTCCCTCGCGTGTCAAATTGTCGGGCCGGAAAATTTATGTGCTTAATAAGGCCGATGGCCGGGTGGAGATCATGAATTTCCGACTTAAACCTGAAGAGTCTTTTGCCTGCACCGGCTGCCGGATGGGGTTTGTTGATTTTAGTCTGCTTGGCCGGGGCCGAGTGGCGGCCCTCACCGCCCTGGAGGGTGAGGTCAGGTATTTTGCCGCCGATGGTAAGGAGATAAAGAGGATCAAGCTCAGTCCCAGGCCGGATTTTGCCGCCGCATTTGCCATTGATCCGCGCCAGGGCCGGATTGTGGTGGCGGAACGTCACAGCGGTCATCTGAAGATATACAGTTCCAGCGGTCAGCTGCAAAATGAAATTCTGACTCGCGGGGAACGTCCTGGACAACTGCTGTATCCAATTGAGCTTCAATTTGATCCCTGGGGCCGTTTATGTGTTCTTGATGAGGGTAATGGCCGTTTGGCCGTTTTTAGGGAATAAAAAGTGATGGTATGATTTTTTTTCTCTTGTTGATTGTTACCATAATAATGGCGCCCGTCAATCTCTGGGCCTCGGTATCTGGTGAGTGCGCCAACTGTCATGTCATGCATGCCAGTCAGCAGGCCGTTACTTCCACTCCTCATGACGCTCTCCTCAATAATACCTGTCTCGGCTGTCATACCGGTACTAATGATGGTACTAATTCTACCCCCTTTGTCTATACCACCGGGGTCAATGATCTTTCAACTTCTCTTGCCGGTGGTAATTTTAAATTTGCTGACGATAATGATCGCTATGGCCATAATCCAGTTGAATTAGCCGGCGGGGTTGACACTACTCTGACCAGTCCGCCAGGCTGGAAGACGGGCTTTAACGCCAATGATCAGGTCGGTGGCAGCAGTCCTAACTGGAGCGCGAATAACCTGAGCTGTGCGGGTACCTATGGCTGCCACGGCCGCCATAATAGTGACGGCATATTCGGTTCTCATCATAATCATCCTACCACCGGGGCCATGACTACGGCGGATAAAGTCGGCAACAGCTATCGTTTTCTTTACGGAATCAAGGGCTATGAGGATAGTGATTATGAGTATCAGGCTGCCAGCGCCAATGGTCAGCATAATGTCTATTTTGGAACGGCTCGCAGTGGGGCCGAATCTACTGCCGATACGCCGGTGAACACCCACACCATGAGCTATCTGTGCGCTGAATGCCATGGCATTTTCCATAGTGGGCCGGGGAATGAGGGAATCTCCAATACCTCTGATACTTTTTTCTCTGATCCCTGGATCAGGCATCCCGTTGACATATCCATGCCCAGCAGCGGTGAATACACCTCTTACAGCAGCTATAATCTGACTGCCCCGGTGGCCAGTGATGATATCAGTGACAGCACTGTGGATATGAGTCTGCCGGGGGACAGGATTGTTATGTGTCTTTCCTGCCATCGGGCGCATGCCAGCCCCTATTATGCCGGTTTGCGCTGGAACTATCGTGGTACCGCAGGTACCTGGGTTAATGGTTGTGCCATCTGCCATTCAGATAAGAGTTGATACCGGCAATAATTTATGAAAATTTTAAGTCTTTTTACACCTTTATTTTTGTTTCTCACCCTCTGCTCATGTGTAACCATGGACGGCGTGACAGCTCCTGCCTCCTCTACCATGGTCAAAGATACCTATCAGGCGGGACGGGCGCAGTTGTCCTTGCTGTTCGCTGTTAAGGGGGCTGTTACAGGACAGGCCCTGCGCTTTGAACTGAAAAATGTGGAGCTGCACGCTGGGGACCGCTGGTATTCCCTTCTTGAAGACAAAGCGCTAAACCTCGATCCGGCCCGCATTCACGGCGGTCAGCGCCTTTTAAACCGCCTTTCACTGCCCCCTGGTAATTATGACCGGGTTCGCCTCTCCATTGGCGGGGCCGGAATTATAGAGCGGCCCCTTAACCCCTCTCTTAGGCTGGCCGCCGATGACAGCAGCTGCCTTTTTATCACCTGGGATATCCGGCGGGCCGGCAGTATCGTAAATGGCAAAAATATCAGTATTCATCCCCAGCATATCCCCCTGACCACCGAGCTGGCCTATGTAAGCTGCCCCGTGATAAACACCATCTATATTATTCGGACGGATAACAATCGGATCTGCGGGGCCTGGGGGATGAGTGGTTCTCCTGGCCGGATGGCGGTTTTTAAGAACCTTGATGAATTAATAGTTTTGGCTCGGAAAGGGCGGGAGATCAGAATTATTGAATTATCATCGGGGCGTCTGCGGGATGTAATAAAACTTCCCATGCTCATGGCTCCGGTCTTTATGGCGGTTGACAAGAGCGGCCGTTACGCCTTTCTGCTGGATCGTCAGGATGACTATGTGAGCAAGATAGATTTGCGAACCGGAGCCTTCGTTAAGCGGGTACGGGTGGCTTCCCAGCCTGATTTCCTGGATATTGCCGCCGATGATACTCTGGAATTGTCTTCGGCAATCTCACAGAAGGTTGTCTTGATAGATGCTTCGACTATGAACACGCTGGCCGCTATCGCCGACAGCGGCGGCCCTCAAGGCCTGATGATAACGGGACATTATCTCTATATCGCCGAGAAAACCGCTAATAATATCGCCCGGTATAATCTGGAAAGCGGCGGGATTGAACGCCACGCCGTGGGTTTGGGCCCGGAACGTCTGGCGGCCTATAATAATTATGTCTATGTCACCAATTCGTATTCCGGTACTCTATCCATGCTCATTGCTGGCCAGAATGAGGTCTTTCGTACTATAAGAGTGGGGCCGGAGCCTGGTGAAATGGCTGTTTCATCCTCGCGCGACTGGCTGTATATTACCACTTCATCCGGCCTGTCGGTATTGGATCTTACCACCCATCGTCTAACGGCCGTTATTGACCTCCAGGCTAAGCCTCTGGATGTTGTTGTTATTCAGTAGCAAAATCACGGTTTTTAAACCATCTGTCAGACTTAACGCAAAAGTAAGTTCACCAGCACCTCATCTCCGCCCGTTTCAGCCCTCTCACGTACAGGAAGTACAGACTCAAGGGAGAAACAAACGGATCTAAGGCACTAATGAACTCTACACTATTGGGCAGCATCAACTTTGGTGCCCTTGGTGAATATTACACGCAAAACTCTGACCG
>VAPK011091325.1_pt1 | contig 13500 bp, 8 predicted proteins | sample 3395031 | NCBI WGS metagenome assembly VAPK01 (sample SAMN08290443, study PRJNA428436) | hydrothermal vent metagenome | isolation source: Deep-sea hydrothermal vent chimney 1 | place: Pacific Ocean: Juan De Fuca Ridge | reverse complement strand
TTCTCCGTATTTCATTCCTTCGGTGATTGCCTTTTTTACCAGTTCTTTCTCGTTTTTTAGTTTCTTCACGTTTAGCTATACCTTCTAACGTTGTCATGATTGGGCACTTCAATGTGCAGTGGCATGATTGCAGATACCAATCATTTGGAGATGAAATATTTTTCAATTAACTTCTTACTGGCTCATTCATAAACTCATAATTGTTTAGGTGATTTTAAAAATCTAATAGGGTTCAATAATTAGCGGTTTGCTTTCGGTATCGATCAATTTGATACGTTTAGCCATGGCCGGGGTCATGATGATCTGGCCGTTTTTGTCCACTAGCATTATGTAACGTAGCTGCATTTTTTTGGCAATAGCCTGCCAGCCCGTTGGCCCGGCAATGAACAGGGCGGTGGCTGCCGCATCGGCGGTGGCGGCATCAGGATGAATTACGGTGACGGAGGTGGTTTGATCTGCCGGGTAGCCGGTGCGTGGATCGATAATGTGGTGATAGCGTCGGCCTTGATAATCATAGAAACGTTCGTAGTCGCCAGAAGTGAAGACGCTTTCACCATCGTTAACATCCAGTGCGGCCAATACGCTGTTTTTATCTTTTGGACGTGGATGGCGGATGCCGATACGCCAGGGACGATCCTGGTGACGGCCAATTACTTTGAGATCACCGCCAGCATTTATAATCGCGTTTTTGACACCCTGTTTGCGCAGATAGGTGATGATGCGGTCGATAGCCAGCCCCTTGGCCATTGCGCCAAAGTCCAGTTGTACGGCGGGGTTGTGGCTGCGTATTCGCAGGCCATCAAATTCAATATCGGTCATGCGTGGCTGTTGCGCCAGCAATTGTGTGATAGCGGCTTTCGAGGGTGGCGGACCTTTCGGTGATTCATCCTGATGGTAGCCCCAGAGCGCAATTAACTTGCCGATGGCTGGGTTGAACAGGTTGTTGCTGAGGCGGGCGAGCTCACGGCTTTTCTGGATGAGTGGTAGTCCTGATGGGGTAGCGGAAAACCAGCCACCGGTGGCGAGCAGGGCATTGGTACGTCCTAATGGCCCCGGTTTCCACGGATGCCAGACTTCGTGCATAAAGTTGAGATCATGACGAATTTGTTCGATGCTCTGTTGTGCCAGCGTTTCATCGACATCGCGCAGGGTGATAGTAACTAGCGTGCCGAATACCAGCAGAGTTTGTTTGTATTCATGGGGGGATTGCTGACAGCCGGAAGTCAGCAGCAGTGATGCAAAGGCAATGAATAAGAGGAGGCGGCGACGCAAGGTCATGAACAGGGAGTTTACCGGTTTTGCAGGCGTTGTTCGATACAGTCCATCAACGTGGCGCTAATGTTGAGCTGATAAAGCTCGTCCAGTTCGCGAATGCAGGTGGGGCTGGTGACGTTGATTTCGGTAAGATAATCGCCAATCACATCCAGACCGACGAAAATCAGGCCGCGTTTTTTAAGCTCGGGCGCGACCTGGGCGCAGATCCATCGATCCCGTTCACTAAGCTCAACGCCTTTGCCAAGACCGCCCACCGCAAGGTTGCCTCGGGTTTCATCGCCTTGAGGAATACGTGCCAGCGCATAAGGCACGGGTTCACCATCGATCAACAAAATGCGTTTGTCGCCCTGTTTGATTTCCGGGATAAATTTCTGCGCCATGCACAGACGTTGACCGTGCTGGGTCAGGGTTTCGATGATCACGCCAATATTAGGACTGTCCCGCTGGACTCGGAAAATTGATGCGCCGCCCATGCCATCCAGTGGTTTGAGAATAATATCGACATGCTCACGCAGAAATCCGCGGATCTGGGGAGCCTGTGCGCTGACCAGCATGGGTGCGAGGCACTGGGGAAAACAGGCAGTAAATAATTTTTCATTGGCATCGCGCAGGCTTTGTGCGCGATTGACCACCAGCACGCCTTCGGCCTCGGCCTGCTCGAGTAAATAGGTGCTGAAAATATAATCCATGTCGAAAGGCGGATCCTTGCGCATTAGCACCACATCCAGCTCGGCCAGTGGCCGGTCTTCTGCGGCGGACAGCGTGTACCAGCGGTCGCTTGCCTGCTCGGGGTCGGCGGCCAGCGTGAGTGAGCGCATGTTTGCCCAGGCCTGATTTTGTCGAAGCGAAAGATCGGCTTGCTCCATATAATAGAGTTCCCAGCCGCGACGCTGAGCTTCCAGCAGCATAGCCAGACTGCTGTCTTTTTTTAGGTTGATGGCGTCAATGGGATCCATAATGACGCCGAGTCGGACGGGGTGCTTGGGCACGGGGAAATAATCCTGATTTTGCGTTGTTAGTTGTTGAGGTGTTCGGTATGTTCCCGTGCTGCGGCCAGCAGGGCCAGGCGGGCGATCACGCCGTAGGCATAGAAACGGTTGGGATCGGCATCGGGGGACTTGTTGCTATCGGGGGCGTTGCAGCTTTCGGCAAAGGCCAGTGGCTCGAAATGCATACCCGGTGCATTGAGGTTTTCATTTGCGCCACGCCCGGTATGGACGCGGTAAAAACCGCCGACCACGAAGTGATCCACCATATAAACAACCGGCTCGGCGACTGACTGGCCGTCACCCCAGGTTTCAAAGGTATAGATGCCTTCCTGAATAATGACGTCCGTGACTGCCTGCCCGCCCTTGCTTTTCGCCATACGAGTGCGCTGTTTACGATTAAGCTCGCGGACTTCATCGCCATTGTGGATAGTCATGATACCCATGCCATAGGTACCGGAGTCGGCTTTGACGATGACGAAAGGTCGTTTCTCGATTTGGTATTGATCATATTTTTTCTGAATATCTATCAGCATGCGATCAACATTGCTGGCCAGACAGTCCTCGCCTTCGCGCTTCATAAAATCGAGCTTGCCACAGTTGCAGAACAGCGGCGTAATCAGCCAGGGGTCAATATCGATCAGCTCGGCAAATTCTTTTGTGGCTCGATGGTATTCGGTAAAGTGGTCGGATTTTAAGCGATCACTCCAGCCTAGCTCCAGCGGTGGCAGGATCATTTGCTGCAGGTTCTCCAGAATCTCAGGTCGTCCTGAGGATAGATCGTTGTTAAGCAGTACCAGACAGGGGTCATAGTCATCGATTACAATTTTGTCGCCCTGTCGCTGAATCGGTTCCAGTAGTATTTCCCGCCCAGAGGCGAGCGTCAGGCTCTGTTTTTCCTCAAGTCCGGGCATTATTGAGCCGATACGTATTTCAAACCCAGCTTTTGTAATGATTTCCTGTAAGGTTGCAAGGCTCTCCAGGTAAAACTGGTTACGGGTATGGTTCTCGGGAATCAGCAGGATGCGCACGGCTTTGGGACAAATTCGTTCCAGCACGGACTGCACAGCCTGGATGCTCAGGGTCATAAAGGCGGGATTGAGGTTGTTGAAACCGGCAGGAAACAGATTGGTGTCTACCGGGGCAAGTTTGAAACCAGCATTACGCAGATCCACTGAGGCGTAGAAAGGGGCTGGGGTAATGAGCCACTGCTGGCGGAACCAGGTTTCGATTTCAGCCTGATTTTTGAGAAGGTGTGTTTCAATATCATGCAACGGCCCGGACAGGGCGGTGGTCAAATGAGGAACGGCGTGAAGGTGTTCAATACTCATATTTGCTATTTATTTGACCATGATAAAAGTGAATGTATTTAATGCGGGTCGCTAGTAAAGTCAGAATGTTAGCGAACCGAATATTTGTCTTATGCCGGCATTATTCAGGTGTATGACTATGCCAGAGATTCGCTCTGGGGTAAATGTCAGCACAAAATTGATTATTAATTATGCAATTTTAGAATGAGCAATATTTGAGAAATAAATAGTGAATATAGATACTTATGGATTGTTCCTAAAAACTGTGTTAAAAATTCTGTCGAAACATTTCGGGCTGTGAGCGTTAAGATCGTAGACTTTAAATGCTGAGGCTTATTTAGTAATAAAGCAGGTGATAGCTGTGCTAGCAGAGAAGCAGATGGAAGATATATACCAAGGTTTAAAAGTAATGGTAATAGACGATAGCAAGACTATTCGTCGTACCGCCGAAACCTTGTTAAAAAAAGTAGGTTGTGATGTTGTAACAGCATCCGATGGTTTTGAAGCGCTGTCAAAAATTGCGGACAACCAGCCTGAAATTATTTTTATCGATATTATGATGCCGCGTCTTGATGGTTACCAGACAACGGCTTTAATCAAGAACAATAAACGTTTCAAAAAAACCCCGGTAGTCATGTTGTCCAGTAAAGATGGTCTGTTTGATCGGGCGCGTGGGCGCATAGTGGGTTCGGAACAATACTTAACCAAACCCTTTACCAAAGAAGAGTTGCTGAGTGCGATTAAAGATTTGGTGCATGAACAGGCATGAACTTAAGTTCATGCTACGAAAGTATAGCTGCATTGCCCTTGCGATCTGATGGGTAAAGTTAGAAGGAGGAGGCGTAATGGCGCGTATTTTAATTGTTGATGATTCCCCGACTGAAGTGCATGTATTAAAAGTCATGCTTGAAAAACATAGTCATGAAGTGGACTCCGTGGATAACGCAGAAGCGGGTATTGCGCGAGCTAAAGATTCTTTGCCGGATGTTATTCTGATGGACGTTGTTATGCCGGGGATGAATGGCTTTCAGGCCACGCGCGCCATACACCGAGACCCAGCGACGCAGGCTATTCCGGTTATTATCGTGACGACCAAAGATCAGGAAACAGATCGTGTCTGGGGCTTACGTCAGGGTGCGAAAGATTATATTACCAAGCCGGTTAGAGAAAATGATCTAATGCAAAAAATTAACAAGGCGCTTGCTGGGTAATCTGGCAGCCTACAACAGCCGGGAACAATAAGTAAATGGCAGAATCAGCAGCCGAGATTTTTGCATTACTACGTAAAATTGAATCACGTAGTCTTCAGAAAGCGTTGGGCTTGCCACAGCAACTTGAGATAAAACATACCAAAGCAGGAATTGGTTTTCTATTGCAGGATGCGGCACTGGTTGTTGCAACCAACGAGGTAACAGAAATCCTGTCTTATCCTCCTTTAACTCGAATCCCTGGTACGGTGAGCTGGATGAAAGGTGTGGCCAATATTCGCGGCACACTGATTCCAATTATTGATCTATTGGGTTTTACGCAAGAAGAAACGGCACACTTAAATCGTAAAAGTCGTGTCCTGATTATGCGTCAGGGAGACTTTGTCAGCGGCTTGCTAGTCACGGAAGTATTAGGCTTAAGACATTTTTATGAAGAAGAAAAAACAACTGATTTACCTGCCGTGCCCGAGCGCTTACAAGCACTGCTTGATGGTGGCTATCAGCAGGGAGAGCAACACTGGGGTGTTTTTAGTGCCCGACGTCTGGCCGATAACCCAGAATTTATAAATGTCGCGGTTGAAATTTAATTCAGGCAATAAATATAAATCAGTAAACGCGCCCATTTTAAGGGCTTTTAAGGTACAGACGCTGTACTAGTTTTAAATGTAAATGAAATCTAATCCAAAACAGAAAAGCTCAATGGCAGGAGAGAAGTCATGAAAGAGAATGTTGGCAAGGTAGCAGGCGTTCCAGTAATTAGAATGATGGCGTATTTTGCCATACTGCTGATCGCCGCTATTGCTGCACTGAGTATTGTCATCAATAAGGTTTCCAATCAGGAAGCGGCGGATCGAGATTACATTAGCCGGGTTGGTGATCAGAAAGTGCTGGCACAGGAAATTGCCAAGCTGGCCAACCAGTCTGCACAGGGTGAACTTAGTGCTTTCTCATTACTACAGCAACGCAGTAATCGGTTTGATGAAATACTTAACTGGCAAGTAGAACGTACACCAGAAACATTGAATACAACTATTCAGGAACTGCAATCATTCTGGGGAAAATACCAGAAAGATGTAAAAATCATTCTGCAACGGCGTGAAGTTGTTTCCACCATGCGTGAACACATCCAGAAAATTAATGAACAGATTCCAACGCTACTCGCATTGTCAGATGAAGTTGTAAGCGACATGGTAGATAAGGGCGCGAGTGCGGAACAGATTTACATTGCTACCCGCCAGTTGATGTTGACTCAGCGTATCTCAGGTAATGTTAACCGCGTATTGTCAGGGGGGGCTGATGCAGTGACGGCTGCTGATCGCTTTGGTCGTGATGCTGCCTTGTTCGGTCGAGTGATCGAAGACATGCTACGTGGCAACCGAAACATGAGAATTCACCGTATCAAGGAACCTAGTACCCGCGCCAAACTGGTTAAAGTACAGAAACTGTTTCGTTCGATCCGTAGTCAGGTGGGAGGCATTCTGGAACGCTCGCCAGAAATGTTTCAGGTTTCGGGTGCCTCGGAAGGTATTCTTAACATGAGTGAACAGCTACCGAAAAAAATTCAGCAATTGCAGGATGGCTATCAGGCCTATATTGATAAACGTATAACCTCGGTCTGGGTGAATTCGCTGGCAGCCAGTATTGTTTTAATTATTGTTGGACTGGTTCTGTTGTATCGAAAAGATTCTCAACGCCGCCTGTCTGAGATTGCTGCCCAAGGGCAGTTGATGGAAGAAAACAATACCAATAATCAGGAAGCAATTTTACGACTACTGGATGAAATGGGTGATCTGGCTGATGGTGATTTAACGGTGCAAGCGTCGGTGACCGAAGATATTACGGGCGCGATTGCTGATTCCATTAATTACGCGATTGATGCCTTGCGTAAACTGGTTTCGGCGATTAATGAAACCACTCAGCAGGTGTCTTCTGCATCACAACAATCTCAGGCTACGGCCATGCACCTTGCGGAAGCCAGTGATCATCAGGCGCAGCAAATTATGGCAGCCAGTACCGCGATTAACGAAATGGCGGTGTCGATTGAAGAGGTTTCCAATAATGCGGGCGAACTGGCGGAGGAAGCCAGCCGTTCAGTGCAGATTGCCGGGCAGGGTTCGGATGCAGTGCAGCGTAATATTAATGGTATGGATACTATTCGCGGACAGATTCAGGAAACTTCCAAGCGCATTAAGCGTCTGGGTGAATCCTCACAGGAAATTGGCGACATCGTTGAGCTGATTAATGATATTGCCGAGCAGACCAATATTCTGGCTTTGAATGCCGCCATTCAGGCTGCTATGGCGGGTGATGCCGGTCGAGGTTTTGCGGTGGTAGCCGATGAAGTGCAGCGACTTGCTGAACGTTCAGCCGATGCAACGCGACAAATTGAAACACTGGTTAAAGCAATTCAGTCCGATACCAAAGAAGCGGTGGCTTCGATGGAACAAAGTACTTCTGAGGTGGTCTCGGGAGCACGGCTGGCGCAGGATGCCGGTGGTGCGCTGGAAGCAATTGAAACCGTGTCCAAACATCTGGCTGATTTGATTTCGAATATTTCTGAGTCCGCTCGTCAGCAGGCAGGTGCGGCAACCAGCATTTCCGATACCATGAACGTGATTCAGGAAATTACTACGCAGACGTCGGCCGGTACTAATGAAACGGCAGCGTCGATTGGTAACTTGTCTGAGTTGGCGAATGAACTGCGCCATTCTGTTGCTGGTTTCCGTTTGCCCTCAGCCTAAGCTGGAGTTTTAGCCTTGATGGCAGCAGAGGATCATAATTCTGATAAAACGTTGTGGCGCTATCATGCGCCCGCGCAAATGGATCAGGTGCAGCTGGCAATGTGGACAGAGTTGCTGGAAAAGCGCACGGGCATTTCACTGGCGAAAAGCCGTAAATCTTTTTTACTAACCAGTTTAAGTACGCGTATGCGCGAGCTGGGTTACAGCTGCTATGACGCATATTTTCAGTATTTGATCGAGGGTCGGCGTGGAGCCGTTGAGTGGGAAATTCTGGTTGATCGCCTGACCGTACACGAAAGCCGATTTTATCGTGATGATCGTGCGCTAGCCTTGATCGAAGATCAGTTTTTACCTGAGCAATGTCGTACGACGGATACTACTGACGTTAAAAATATTAACGTCTGGAGTTTGGGTTGCGCAACGGGCGAAGAAGCCTACACCCTGGCGATGTTGATTGATAACTTTATGTTAATGCATAAGCTGACTCGCCATTACAGCGTTACCGCCTCGGATATTAGTGCAGCCTCATTATCTTCTGCCCGTGAGGGCATCTATCATGTCAATCGATTGAAGAACGTTTCAGATATGCTGCTTAACCTGTTTTTTACCCGTGAAGATGAGCATCATTACCGGATAAGCGAAAAATTACGTAACAGGGTTTGTTTTGCGCGTTTGAATATTTTGCATTTGTCCCGGGCTCAACTGGGAATGATGAATCTAATATATTGCCAGAACGTGCTGATTTATTTCAAACGCCGTTACCGTTATATGATCCTAGATCATATGGTTCAACATTTGCTTCCCGGTGGTTTATTGATTTTGGGTGCAGGTGAAATTTCTGGCTGGAAGCACACGCAAATGGAATCGGTTAACTATTCAGGTGTGTTAGCGTTTAGACGTATAGATAGAGAGTGCCAGTTATGAGCAATGATAACGAACTGGATCTCAATACCTTAATCTGGGTTAAGTCTGAAATTGATGAGACTTTAAATCAGGCTCGCAAGGCGCTAGAGATTTTTACCGAAGATGAAAGTGATACTTCGCAGATTCAGTTTTGCCTCAACTACCTGCATCAAGTGCGTGGCACGTTACAGATGGTGGAACTCTATGGTTCCGCTATGGCGGCGGAAGAAGTCGAAAATTTGGTGCAGGCACTGATTGATGGCAAGGTTTCAAATCGTAACGATGCCTATGAAGTTCTAATTCGCGGAATACTTCAATTACCCGATTACCTTGAACATCTGCTTGACGGCCATCCAGATACACCCATGTTGCTATTGCCGTTGCTGAATGATTTACGTGCAGCACGCGGCGCGCCCCTGTTATCTGAAAATGCATTGTTCACCCCGGACTTAACTGTCGCCGCACCCTTGCCAGAAAGCATTGACGGAAATCTTACTGATGAATTACATAAGTTGCGTCATCATTATCATTTAGGATTACTTGGCTGGTTTGGTAATAAAAATGATGACTCGGGTTTAAAGCGCATTGCCAGCGTACTGGATGAATTACGAAAAGTTGCAAGTGAAGAAGAAATTAGCCGCTTACTTTGGGTAACTGAAGGTCTGGTAGAAAGCCTGATTGATTCAGGTTTGGATAGTAGTATCTCAGTTAAATTGTTGCTTGGTCAGCTTGATCGCCAGTTTAAAAAAATCATTGACCGTGGTGAGCATGCGCTTAATGCTGAGCCACCTTCTGAATTACTCAAGAACCTTCTTTATTATGTTGCCACATCGAATAGTAAAGGTGATCTTACTAACGCTATTAAACAGGCTTTCGATCTAGAACAAATTCTGCCGGACATGAACTCGCTGGAGCAGGCACGCGCAGATATGGCCGCTCCGAATGCTGCCTTGATGTCCACGGTTTCTTCGGTGTTGATGGAAGACTTACTTAAGGTCAAAGACAACCTGGACTTGTTCGTACGCTCAGATGAGCGTGAAGTTTCGGAACTGGAACCGCTAAAGGACATGTTGTCGCAGATTGCGGACACGCTGGGAATGCTTGGACTTGGGATTCAACGAGAAAGTGTGCAACAGCAAATTGAATCAATTGCTGCGATGCAGACAGGGGATAAAAAAGTAGATGACAATGGTCTGATGGACATAGCGGGAGCCATGCTTGACCTTGAAAGTTCACTGAATGAAGTGAGCGCTGCGCGCGCCGAGAATGTTCAGGCTGAAAAAGGCATAAACGATATCTCCGGCATGATGCAGGGTGTTGAGCAACAGAAGTTGCTGAAGACCGTGGTCAAGGAAGCCAAGCTTGAGCTGGAACAGGTTAAGGATGCAATCAACCTGTTTAGTAAAAACCCTTCAGATCATTCGCCACTTGATATTGTACCCGCCGCACTGGATCGCATTAAAGGCGGTATTTCGATACTGAGTCTGGATCGTGCAGCCGATTTATTGCAGGGCTGTATTCTTTATATTCGTGAGAATTTGCTGGAAGGTTCGACTATTCCCGAAGCGGACACGCTGGATAGTCTTGCTGATGCGATCAGCAGTATAGAATATTATCTTGAGTCGCTAGCCGGAAAATGGGGGCAACCTGATGCAATACTGGATGTGGCAGAATATAGCCTCAAACAGTTGCAGGGTGATGATGAACAGCCCGCCGATGATCTGGTTACGCTTTCAGGTATGGAGCAACCTGATTTAGATTCAACAGATAATGATGAGGTTGATCTAAACGATCAAACTATCACTGAGACAATACTATTACCCGACGAAGATTCTGAGAATGAAACCCTGCATGATCTTTCTCTCAGTGATTTCCCTCAGCCTGAGTTGCTTAACGATGCTGAGGTTGATCTGAGTGATGACTCACAGCATACATTGACTCTGGATATTGAAGGTTTTGATACTGAAAATGAAGCAATTGACGTACAGCCGTCTGTTCGTGATTTAGAATCATCGGAGGCTAACGAGTTTGCGCCAGAGTTGATCATTGATTTAGCCGATGATATCACGACGGGTGAAGTGGAACGGGAAGCAGACGATAGCCGCGCTGATGATGTTAATGAACTGGAAACTAGCCCCCTCCCCGTAGTTGAGCGACCTGCCGTAATGGAAGAAATCGATGAGGAGATCATCGAGATTTTTCTGGAAGAAGCGGAAGAGGTTTATGCGGAGCTTGTTAAGTTTTTACCCGTCTGGCGACAGACGCCAGATGATGAAGCCGCGCTGGCTGAATTGAGACGTGCGTTCCACACGTTAAAAGGGAGTGGACGTCTGGTAGGTGCATTTGATATCGGTGAGTTTGCCTGGGCTTATGAAAACATGCTTAACCGGGTAATAGATAAGACGATTACTCCATCAGACAGCATGTTTGATTTGTTGGAGCAGGCGAACCAGGTTTTACCGGGCATGTTTGAACTATTCAAACATGGTGGCGAGCCAGAAGCGGCTATCTTGAGTTTGATTGATCATGCCAACCTTATAAGTCAGGGTGAATCTCTGCCTGAGATAGAGAGTGAAGTAGCAAACAGCGAAGATCAGCAGGCTACGGAAGCAGAAGAAGAAATTGATGATCAAACTCAAATCGACCCTGTTCTGCTAGATATCTACCGCAAGGAAGTTGAAACGCATTTACTTAATTTGCAGGAGTATATCCACAACTGGGAAAGCGGTCATCATCGGGAGCCGAGTCAGGCCTTGATGCGCGCACTGCATACTCTGACGGGAAGTTCTCGAACTACAGGGGTAACAGCAATAGCAGAGCTGTGCGGTCAGTTTGAGCATTACGTAAATGAATTACTTCAGCTTGATGCGCAGATGAATGCGGATGCACTTGGCTTGCTGGACGATTCTATAATATATATCCGTTCGGTAAGCGACGTACTTGAACAGCGCAAGCCTGAAGAAGACAGCAATCAGGACTTGTTGAGCCGTTTGCAAGTCTTGCTGGAATCAATTAATGATGCCCCTAAAACAACGGATATATTTGAGTCTGGACAAATAGCAATGCCCGCCTCAGGTGAGGCAACTGAGGAACTCGAATACGATGAAGATCTGCTAGAAATCTTTATCGAAGAAGGCGATGAAATTCTCGATGCCAGCGATACAACCTTGCATCACTGGCAACAGAACCCGGACGATCAAGATGACATTGAGACTATGCAGCGTTACTTGCATACTCTTAAGGGTGGCGCGCGGATGGCCGGGGTCACCCCGGTGGGTGATTTAAGTCATAACATTGAATCAATGCTGACCCTGGTAGCGGAAGGTCGCCAGCAAGTATCAGATGAAATGTTTACAACACTGCAACGGGCGCAGGACAGACTCGTTAAAATGCTCGAACAACTAAAGGCTCATGAAAGTATTCCTGATGCAGTAGATATTCTTGCCGAAGTTGAAGCGCTGATTGCGGGAGAGAGCAGCAGTACAACTGCGACGGTTTCTGAACATGTCGATGAAGAAATAATACACGAGACAGATGAAAGTGTAAGCGACGATATTTCTGAGATAGCAGAAAACCTTGATGATGCAGAGTTGGAAGTAGATTTTAGCCAAAGTTCGAATGAGGATGAAACTTTAGCTGATATTGATATAAGCACTGTAGCTGAACTGGAGCCTGAATCTGAGAAGGAAGAAGAACCAGATCATTCTCTGGATGTTAACGTTGCAGAGGATGCCAGGCAAACTGAAGCAGAGAGTCTAGTTGTTGAGGCAGATGAACAAACAGAAGAGGTTATGCCTACATCCTCTGAGGAAGATGATCAGGCTAATGTGCTGCCCTTCACAGCAGAACCCGTGGCGGAAGAAGTTGCAGAAACCTCGGCTCCGGTAATCGATGAAAAGAAAGAAGAGCGGCGTCAGGGTTCACGTAAAGCAACGGAACAAATACGAGTAAAGGCGGAGTTGCTGGATGATCTGGTAAATTTTGCCGGTGAAGTTAGTATTTATCGCTCACGCATGGAGCAACAAAGCAATTCATTTGGCACAAACCTGCAGGAGCTTGATGATACCGTTGCGCGTCTGCGGGAACAATTGCGTCAGTTCGAAATTGAAACTGAAACTCAGATTCAGTATCGCAAAGAAGAAACAGTTGGTAAGAGCTACGAAGATTTTGACCCACTGGAGTTTGATCGTTTTACCCAGATGCAGCACCTGTCGCGGGCAATGATGGAAAGCCTCAATGATCTGGATAGTCTGCGCAATATTCTCGCCGGTATTAACCGTGAATCTGAAACACTGTTGTTGCAGCAGTCTCGTGTTAATACGGAATTGCAGGAAGGTCTGATTCACACGCGTCTGGTTCCATTTACCGGACATGCTCCCAGACTGCGGCGCATCGTACGACAGACAGCAGAAGAACTAGGTAAGAAAGTTAAACTGGAACTGCTGGGACTAGATAACGAGCTTGATCGTACGGTGATGGATAAAATTATTCCACCACTGGAACATATGCTGCGCAATGCTGTTGCGCATGGTATTGAATCCCCAGCAGATCGGCTAGCCAAGGGCAAACCCGAAACAGGAAAAATAAGACTATCATTTGCGCGTGAAGGTTCAGACATCACCACCACAATTGCTGATGACGGAATGGGTCTGAACTATGAAGCGATAAGACTCAAGGCCGTTGAACGCGGCTTACTTTCAGCTGATGCTGAAGTAACTAAGGATATATTGCAGACGCTTATTATGGAATCTGGCTTTAGTACCGCCGAAGAAGTTTCACAGATTTCTGGGCGCGGCGTAGGCATGGATGTCGTCAATAATGCGATCAAGCAAATGGGCGGACTGGTAGACATTGATTCTGAAGAAGGATTAGGTACGACCTTTAGCATCAGTTTACCGCTGACTCTGGCTATCACGCGCGCACTGATGGTCAACGTTGCCGATGAAACCTTTGCTCTGCCGCTATTAAGTGTGCAAGGGGTCGAGCGGATATCTGTCAGCGACGTTAAGGCGCTGATGGCAGAAGAGCATCCAGTTTATCAATGGCTGGGTGAAGATTTCCGCTTTATGAATCTTGG
>VAPK010039884.1_pt1 | contig 13500 bp, 11 predicted proteins | sample 3395031 | NCBI WGS metagenome assembly VAPK01 (sample SAMN08290443, study PRJNA428436) | hydrothermal vent metagenome | isolation source: Deep-sea hydrothermal vent chimney 1 | place: Pacific Ocean: Juan De Fuca Ridge | reverse complement strand
GCTTTACACTCAGGATGGGGAGAGAAAGGGTGTTGGCAACACCAATGAATTGTTGTATATTAGCTCGGATTTTGAGGTAGATAGATTGGATATTTTGAGAAGGTGCAGATGAAAATTATAGGCGGTGCGCTCAAGAACAGAAGGATCTTATTTAGAAAGAATGTTGGAGTAAGACCCACGAGGAATATAGTTAAGAAGTCTTTCTTTGACACTATAAGACCTGTTATAGGCAACGCTGTTTTTCTGGATCTTTTTGCTGGCGTTGGTAATATGGGTATAGAGGCCATTTCTCAGGGGGCTAGGAGGGTGATAATGGTTGAGAGTGATAAGGAAAATGCTTATTTTATAAGGAAAAACGTGAAAATGCTTAACGTGGCAGATAGGGTGGAGATTCACAGAATGGATGTTTTCTCCTATCTGGAGACGAATGATATTAGAAGCATTGATATAATATATGCTGATCCGCCCTACTCTTTAGAGATTGCTTCCTTTTTGTTCTCCCTGTCTGATGCTATGGGCGACAAGGCTATACTGTGTGTTGAACATTCACTGGATAGTAAACTTAAGGAATCATATGGCAAACTTGTGAGGTTAAAGGAAAGGGTTTTTTCGAGAACAGTACTCACTTACTACGGGAGTAGCTATGGATAACTCTATAAAGGTTGTTTTTCCAGGCACATTTGACCCCATTACTAATGGACATATGGACATAATAAAAAGGGCGGATAAAATATTTGACGGTGTTATAGTGGGAGTAGCTAGGAATACGGGTAAAACACCTCTCTTTAGCTACGAGGAGAGGCTTGCTATAACAAGGGAGGCTATTGAGGCTTGTAGGAGTTTGAGTGGTGTAAAAGTGTATGGTATAGAAGGCCTGCTTGTGGATTTTGCTGAGGAACATGGTGCACGCGTAATAATAAGGGGTCTGAGAGCTGTTTCGGATTTTGAATATGAGTTGCAGATGGCGTTTATGAACAGAGATCTAAACGAGAATATAGAAATAATGTATATGATGCCCTATATAAAGTATTCCTTCCTGAGTTCTAGCATAGTGAGGAATGTTTTCTTGAGTGGAGGTAGGATAGAGAAGTTTGTTCCTCGGGTAGTGATAAGACATTTGGAGGATAAGGTAAAAAAATTGAAAGGAGAGTAGTATGGAAAAACTCAACGCTTCAATAGGTAGAATCAGTCCTTCTTTAACGATAGCGCTTACGGCTAAAGCTAAGGAGATGAAAAGCAAAGGCATTGATGTAGTTAACTTTGCTGCTGGAGAACCAGATTTTGATACACCCGATAACATAAAACAGGCCGCCATAAGAGCCATAGAGGATGGATTGACAAAATACACCCCTGCTGGAGGTATGAATGAGCTTAGGGATGCTGTGGTTGAGAAAGAGAAAAAGGTTAATGGACTTGAGTACAGCAGGGAAAATGTGTGCATCTCGGTAGGGGCCAAACATGCCCTGTTTAATATAATGATGATAATGTTGTCTCCTGGAGATGAGGTTATAATACCTTCTCCTTACTGGATCAGCTATGAGGCGATAGTGAGGTTCGTTGGTGCAAAACCAGTTATACTTCCCACTAAGGAAGAGAACGGATTTGTGCTCGATGCGGAGATCCTTGGAAGGGGTGTTACTGAACGTACAAAGCTGCTGATACTTAATAATCCTTCTAATCCCACTGGTGGTATCTATTCAAGGAAGGAGCTTGAGGTTATAGCTGAGCTGGCATGTAAACATAATTTCTGGATAGTATCCGACGAAATATATGAGGAGATTGTGTTTGATGGGTATAGACCGGTAAGTATAGCTGCTTTGTCCGATGATGTGAAGGCCCGGACACTTGTTGTCAATGGAGTGAGTAAAACTTACTCTATGACTGGATGGAGGATAGGATATACATGCGGTGATGCTGATGTGGTTGAGGGTATGATAAAGCTTCAGAGTCAAAGCACTACTAATCCAACGACTATAGCTCAGGCAGCGGCTATAGAGGCTTTAACAGGGGATCAGAGTAGTGTGGAGGTTATGAGGAAAACGTTTGAAGAGAGGAGAAACTATATTGTGGAACAGCTCAATGCTATAGATGGTATATCCTGCTTCAAGCCTGGAGGCTCTTTCTACGTGTTCCCGAATGTATCAGGGGTATTTGGTAGACGACACGGCAATGTGACAGTAAATGGGAGTATGGATTTTGCTATGCAGTTGCTTGAGTCTGAGAATGTAGTTGTTGTTCCTGGTGTTGCATTTGGGGATGACAGGTTTGTAAGGATTTCTTTTGCTACAGATATGGACTCTATAAAGAGAGGAATTGAGGGTATAAAAAGGTTTGTGGAGAAGTTGCAGTAGCGTATGGTGGACAGGGATGAAGAAAAGCAGATCATAGTTATAGAAGAGGAAGAGGAGGAAGAAGAACAGCCGGAGGAGGTCCAGAAAGAAAAGGAGGAGAAAAAGGAAAGAGAGACTGAAGCTGCGGGTGAGGAAGAAGGACCTCAAGGTTTCATAAGTGGTTTCAAGCTGGACAGACGGGTGTTGGGTATCATCGTGACGGTTGGGATGGTGGGGTTGATACTTTTTTTCTTTGTTTTTAAGTCTTCACATAGAAAGACTTCGACCAAGAAGATAACAAAGGCTCACATTGAGAAAAAAAAGCCCTCCAAGGGATTTGTTAAGAGGGTTTCTCCGAAGCCTGTACACAAGCCCCGAAAGGTGGTAGTTAAAAAGTATAACCCGTACGTTGATGTTCATTTTGTAAACGCCTTGAGGCTTGAGGAGCAAGGTAAATATAGGGCGGCTATTACGGAACTCAAGTATGCCATAAAGAACTTTTATGTGTCGTATAACAGCATCGGCATGATATATCTAAAACTGGGTAACATAAAGATGGCCAGAGAGTATATGCTTGATAGGGTCAGGGAATATTTACTGTTGAGTCTTGAGAACAATCCTAATTGTGTGAGCTCTTATGTGAATCTGTTTCGTATATACATGATTGAGGGAAACTATCCGGAGGCCGAGGAAATACTCAAGACCCTTTCTCGGAAGTGTATAGGTAAAAAGGAACTGGCTTTGATGAGGCTTTACTATAAATACATGACAGGTCATGTTAGTCTGGAGCAGCTCTATTCAGCTCTTGATAAATTTCCCGATGAACCGTTATTGTACAATCTTATAGGGACGGAAAATCTTAAGAACGGCAATACCCGGCAGGCCGTGTTCTACTTGAAGAAGGCTCTCGGGCTTTACTCTGATAATACGGCTCTTTATAATCTTGGTCTTGTTTATGCCCAGGAGCACAGGTATGGGGATGCTTACTCCCTTCTTAAGAGCGCATTTCTTATCCAGTTTTCAAAGATACCCTATAGGGATTATTTAACTGGCCTCATTCTTGTTAGATACAACAATGCTAAGGGTGCCTTCAGGTATCTGAGGTTTTTAAGTGGTGGAAATAAGATAGCCTTGAGATTTAAGATAACACCTTTTGTTGATTCGAGGTTGGGACCTAAGGAGGTTGTAAAGAAAAGTTATATAAATAGTTATGTTGCAGCCCAGGTAATAGCTGATTACCTTCAGCCGTTCACGTTTTCTCCCCGGAGGCAGATAGAAGAACACATGGACTTTGGCTACATATACCAGACGTTGAATATATTTAACAGAGCGAGAAAAGAATATTCAAAGAGTGCAAAGTATTCAATAGCTATTTTGCTTAGCGAAAGGGCTAAGATACTATTTCTCAGGGGCAGAATAAAGCAGTCTCTGAATCTTTATAAGAAGGCACTATCCATGTTTCCTGGCAATCCAGTGCTTCTTTATAATACTGCCATAATGTATTTAAAAGTAGGTGATCTAAAACACGCGGAAGCGCTTTTGAATAAACTCAATAATAACTATCCTTCATTTATACCTTCCCTAGTGGCTCTGTCTGTGTTGCATCAGCTTAAGGGTGACCATGATGGTTTCTTGTCTTTTGCCCACGCCTTTGTTAGGGATTTTTCTAGCGTGACGGATGAAAGGATTAGAAAGTCTCTTGCCAATCTCTACCTTGTGGAGAAACTGGTATACTCTGGAAAGTGGGACAGGGCATTATTTGGCTCTATAAGTGATGCAGACAAGGAAATCCTTATGATGGTTAAGGCAGCATTGGATGGTGATCTTGCGTTTCTTGGAGTACAGCGGAGGCAGAGAGCGTTTATACATTGTACTATGAATATGGAGGATTATTACCATATATTTGAATATGTGCTAAAGCACTACCCTTCGGATAAGCTCAGAAGAGCGGCTTATATGTATTTTATCCTCAAAAATAAGCCTGTTAAAGCTTATGAATCCCTGTACGGTCTTAAGAACTACACAGCAGCTGATTATTATCATCTTGGTATAGCTTATCTGCTGTCTGGGTACACAGAAATAGCCAATAACTTCTTTACAAAGTCTTTGCTTGTGGATAAGAAATTTTACCAATCCTATATTTCTAAGGCTATAATCCAAGCGATGATGGGAAAGATTGACGGCGTTAAGTACTATATCGGGCAGGCGAAGTCATATAAGCCGTCTAAGAAGCTGAAACTTAGGTTGTCGTTTAATATAGATATAATATGAAAAAGAAAGGAAAGAAAAAGGGGAAGCTATCCCTGTTTAGATTCATATTGAAGTATGCATTGTTGCTATCTTTTGTGTGTTTGGTGATCGGTGCGGTGTTGGGGTTTATATATACCTACTCTATCTATAGGGAGGCTAAGTCCGATTTTAAGAAGCTTGTCAATGTCAATATACTACCTGTTCCCACCCGGGTATATGCTAGTGATGGAACGCTTATAGCAAAGTTTGGTTTGCAGAATAGGATACCTGTTAAATTATCCCAGGTATCTCCCTATATGAGGAAGGCAATACTTGCGGCAGAGGATGCACGCTTTTATGAGCACGGCGCTATTTCAATAAGAAGTATTGTAAGGGCACTGATAGTGGACATAACGCACGGTAGGATAATTGAGGGTGGTAGCACAATTACGCAGCAATTGGTTAAAAATCTGTATCTCACACCGTCAAAAACGCTGAAGAGAAAGATAAAAGAGGCTATACTTGCTTATAAGCTTGAAAAGGAGCTTACAAAAAACCAGATACTTCAACTTTATCTCAATACTGTTTATTTTGGAAATGGTGCTTGGGGTATACAAAGTGCAGCAGAGACTTACTTTGATAAGCCTGCCAGTAAATTGACGCTCCCGGAGAGTGCATTACTTGCGGGTCTTGTTCAGGCTCCGAGTACCTATGATCCATACAAACATCCCAGAGCTGCAGCTGAGAGAATGGTGTATGTACTCAACCAGATGCTCTACAACCACTTTATAACCAGAGCAGAGTATAATGAGGCTATTCACTCCAAGGTTTATCTGAAGAAACCGGCTTCTAATGTGTTTGGGATACTAATGGCACCGTATTTCACTCAGTATGTGAGAACATGGCTTATAAATAGATACGGCGAAGATGTTGTGTATAAAGCTGGGTTTAAAGTGTACACCACACTTAATACGCGTCTCCAAAGGTATGCGTTTGTGGCGCTAAAAAAGCATGTGTTGAGATTGTGTCATGGTAAGTACGATGGACTCCAAGCGGCGTTAATAGCTATGAATCCAAAGAATGGATATGTTGTGGCTATGATAGGAGGGTTTGATTATAGCAAGTCTCAGTTTAACCGAGCTGTTTATGCCAGGAGACAACCAGGGAGTTCGTTCAAGCCGATAGTGTATCTTACAGCTCTCCAGCAAGGGTATAGGCCTACAGATACGATAGATGATGCCCCTGTTGTGTTTAGATTTGGTGATAAAATATGGAGGCCCCTTAACTACTCAAGGAAATTCCATGGTGTTATAACTCTCATGTATGCGCTTGTTCACTCCATTAATGTGGCCACTGTTAAGCTGGCTTATCTAATCGGTGTGAATAATATAGTGAATACTGCCATAAAGCTGGGTATTGGTGGTAATATACCTCATAACTTGTCTATAGCACTTGGATCCTATGGAGTGACCCCACTGGAAATGGTGCGTGTTTATGCATCGTTTGATAATTACGGATTGCTCCCAAAGCCTATCTTTGTAACTAGGGTAGAGAATAGGTATGGCCAGGTTATATACAAAGCAGTTCCTCAACTCAAGAGGGTATTTTCCCCGCTTAATGGTTTTATTATAACAGGAATGCTTAGGAATGTTATAGGTTATGGTACTGGGAGAGCTGCGAGGGTTATTCACAGACCGCTAGCAGGTAAGACGGGAACCACCAATAATTATACAAACGCATGGTTTGATGGTTATTCCCCTCATCTTGTATGTGTTGTGTGGGTGGGTTATGATAACAATAAACCAATGCCTCACGGATATACGGGTGCTTACGCTGCACTGCCGATATGGATAGATTTCATGGAAAATGCTCTTAAGGATAGACCTATTGATATATTCCCAGTACCCAAAGGTGTGACCAAACAGGTTTTGGATATGCTAAAGCCACCTCCCCCTCCTTTACCCATACAGCCCAAATACACATTGCAGGATAGATATTATAACACTCTTGTTGACTAATGGAAAGGGATAGAGTTTTCAGCTTTTACATTGACGGTAATTTAAGCTTGAGAAGGATAGATGTTGTGCTGAGGGAAGTACTCGATATTCCGAGAAACCAAATTCAGCAGTGGATAGCTTGTCGACATGTTACGGTGAACGGTAGGAGCGTTAAGAAGAACTATGTATTGAGGAAGTTTGATGAGGTGACTATCCGAATCCCAGAGCCAAAGGAGCCTCTTGTGCAAGTGGTTGATGCTCCTGTTAGTATAATCTACGAGGATAATGACATTATTGTGGTGGATAAGCCTTCAGGTCTTGTCGTTCATCCTGGGGCTGGATATGAGGAGAGAAGTGTTGTGGGTGCCCTGCTCTTTAGAGGGATTGAGTTGTCAAACATCGGTGCACCGTTGAGGATGGGTGTTGTTCACAGAATAGACAAGGGGACAAGCGGAGTGTTAGTACTTGCTAAGAATGAGAGGAGTCATTTTGTGCTTGCAAATCAGTTTTTCAAGCATACAATACTTAGAAAATATATAGGCATTGTGGAAGGTCACTGCGGGAAGGAAAGTGGTATTGTTGATGCTCCTGTGGGTAGACATCCAGTGAAGAGAAAGGAGTTTGGTGTTTTTCCAAAGGGAAAACCGGCCGTAACACATTATAAGGTATTACTCAGGGGGAAGGAACACGATGTGGTATTGTTTCGTCTTGAGACAGGCAGAACCCATCAGATCCGCGTTCATATGAGTCATATTCATCATCCGATACTGGGCGATACAGTCTATGGGCACAGCAGCCCTCTTATAAACAGACAGGCTCTTCACGCTGCGTTACTTGGTTTTCGGCATCCTTCCTCCGGCGATGATATGGTTTTCGCATCCAGTTTAAGCGAGGATATGAAGAAGTTGATACTTGGGGGTAAGTTATGAAGAAACTGATGGTTTTTGTGGTTTTTGCTCTGTTTCTTGGTAGTTGTGTACCCATTCAACAATACAAGACTGTGCCGACACTGCCAACTGTAAAGAATGTTCATGGTACTGGTGGTATCATGAGCGTTAAGCTGACGTGGAGCATGGTTGAAAACCCGAGGGTTAAGGGTTATATTATATATAGGGCTCCTTCAAAATCCGGTCCTTTTAAAAAGATAGCCACTATTAATAGTAGGTTTCAAACGGAGTATGTGGATACGGGTGGTTTGTTTGAGCATCTTGGTAATTACACCACGTATTTCTATAGGATAGCTACATTTAGCGATAAGGGGGTTAGCCTGCCCAGTGAGACTGTAGCTGTAACTACTGCTCCACCACCTGCGTCTGTGACTCATATTACGGCCAAGAGCGGATTACCACGGATGGTGGTTGTGAGATGGAATCCTCCAAAGGATAAGAGCGTGACAGGATACATAGTTTACATGAGCAGGTCAAAGATAGGTCCATACAAACAAGTTGGAAGGGTTTTGGGGTATTCTCATACGTTTTATATAAAGCACGGTTTGGAGGATGGTACCACGTATTACTTCTCCGTGGCAAGCATGAACTATAAAGGAGTGGTTAGTAAACTCGTTGCTTATGCCAAAGCTACCACGAAGCCTAAGCCCCTACCCCCAAGAAGGCTTATGGGTATGATAGCAGGGGCCGGTAAGATAAAACTCAGTTGGTGGCCCAGTATAACCCCAGATGTTGTTAAATACGCAATATACAGGGGTACGTGTCCTACGTGTCTTGCTGAGGTGGCTACTGTTTCTTCATCTAAGCTCTTCTATACGGATAGCAATCTGAGCCCAGGAACCACCTACTGGTACAGAGTTGAATCTATAGATGTTGATGGTATAGAAAGCTCTGGAGGACCGGTGAGACCATTTAAGACGCAACCTCTTCCACAACCACCGTTGGGCATAGCTGCTGTGGAACTTCCAAACGGTGATATAAAGCTTACCTGGGATAAGGCTGGAAAGGATGTTGTGGCATACAAAGTCTACATGCAGAGCCTCTTAATATTTTCCAAGGAAATAACAGAAACTAAAAACACCTATTGCATATACGCAGGTGCCAAAAAGGGAAAAACCTATACATTTTGGGTAAGGTCCGTGGATATATATAATCAAGTTGGCCCGCCCTCTGCGAAGGTTTCCATCACTATTCAGTAAGGTTAAGGATGTTTTCTAGGATAAGGAGCGCCATAATTTACGGTATAGAGGCTGTAGGCATCACGGTGGAGGTTGATGTTTCTTCTGGTTTGCCTTCCCTGAATGTTATAGGTCTTGTTGAGGGTGCAGCTAAGGAGTCCAAGGATAGGGTTAGGAGTGCTTTATCGAATGTAGGGATAAGCCTACCACCAAGCAGAATAACTATCAATCTTGCTCCGGCTGATATCAGGAAACAAAGTTCGGGGCTTGATCTTGCTATGGCTGTTGCTCTTTTGTTGGCGTCAGGTTTCGGAGGGGTCTGTGATGATTTTATTTTTTTCTCGGAATTGGCTTTGGATGGAAAATTGAAGTACACAAGGGGCGTGTTTCCGATAGGTGTGTATGCTGGATACGAGGGGCTAAAGCTTGCTGTAAGTATGGATAATGTGAAAGAGGCAGTGCTTAGTGGTGCTGAAACGTACGGATTTTCTCATTTATCTGAGGTGATTGACTTCCTGAAGACCCGGTCTCGTCAGCCTGAAAGGATACCTGAGGATCATGGTAAAGGTATCGCTTATATAGCTGAGGATATGTCTGATATAAAGGGACAGAACAGGGTAAAGAGAGCCGTTGAGATAGCGGCTTCTGGGTTTCATAACATACTGCTTATAGGGTCACCAGGTACGGGTAAAAGCATGATAGCCCGGAGAATTCCTGGAATACTACCGAGAATGAGTGAAGCAGAGATTATAGAAACCACTAAGATATATAGTGCTTCTGGTCTGCTTGATAGAGAGAATCCACTTATAGTTAGCAGGGTTTTTCGTTCCCCTCATCATACTTCCAGCGATGTTAGCCTTGTAGGGGGAGGTCCGGATGCTTCTCCAGGTGAAATAACCCTTGCTCATAATGGGGTTTTGTTTTTGGATGAGTTCCCAGAGTTTAGGAGGAATGTTATAGAATCCTTAAGGCAACCCATGGAGGATGGATATGTGGTTGTCTCAAGAGCTAGGGTGAAGATTAAGTATCCGGCAAGGTTCCTGTTGGTTGCCGCTATGAATCCCTGCCCGTGTGGTTTTTACACCTCAAGGAAAAAGAAATGTACATGTAGCCTTTCTCAGATTCAGAGGTATATCTCGCGTGTCTCAGGTCCTATACTTGACAGAATAGATATATATACAAATGTAGCGGAGGTGGATTACGATGAACTATCGGATAGTGCCTCCGGGGAAAGCAGTGAAGATATAAGGGAGAGGGTGGAAAGAGTGTTTGAAATACAGAGTAGGAGATTTAAGGACGAAGGAATATCCTTTAACTCCCAGATGACTAACAGACATATAAAGCTCTTTTGTAAGGTAAGTGAGGGGTCTCATCGGATACTTGAAACCGCGGTTGATAAATTGGGTCTTTCTCCGAGGAGTTTCATGAAGGTTTTAAAGTTGGCAAGGACTATAGCAGATATGGATGACTCAAATGATATACAACTCATTCATGTGAAAGAAGCTATTTCTTACAGAGCAAATGTCTTGCCGGAGTTGAGGTAGGTTACGCCTTGATTTTGGTTTTAGTCTGATGTTGTTCCTGTGGGATTTTAGCTAGGCTTAGGAAAATGATAAGCAATAGTGGGACTAGTATATCAGACCAAAACCATGGCCCTGCATTACCTGATGAGAAGTTGTTTGAAGAGATCATCTGTCTTATGTGGCCTGCTGCGTCACCCCATAACCACAGAGAGATTCCTGTAACGGATGCAACTCTAAATCCTCGGCTGGCTTTGAATGCCAATATACATAAAACACCGAAGCCAAAATTTGCGATGGCAACCTCGTACTGGAATGGACTGTTTTGCCATCCTATACTCGCTGCTGCCAGGTTTGGGAAGAACATGTGGAGTATAAATGCGTATATTGCAACTACCCCGGCAGCCAGCAGTGTGATCCACCTGTAAAACCCTTCATACACAGCGGTACTGCCGCCTGATTCTCTCCAGGACGGTGTTTTCAAAATTGCTATTACAATAGAAGCAATCAAGAAGATGATGCTGAAGTTCACGAAAAAACCCTTTATCAACCTTTCAATCATTTCTTTTCCCCCCTTTGCGATTTTATTTAACCTATTGACCTTTTGGTAATGCCAACCGAGTAAACTCCTCTAGGTTATATTTATGAGATTTTGTAAGTCAAGCATTTTATTTATGGGTGGTCTTTTCGGTGTTGGTGGAGAGAGGATTTTTGCTCGGGATGTATAAAAAGATTTAAGAGAAGCGTGAGGGATAGGGAGTATAAGTTTGCAGAGACAAAAGGGAGCTTAATGCATAAGGGATGAGGGCAACAAGATCGAGCTGTGCATCATTTATTATAGAGAACAATAGGAAGTATCCTCTCGGAAGTGGCATGGGACTAAACACCTGAAGGGCTTTTTCCGGAAGACCTGCTATAACCCTGATGATTTACACTATATGGGGACAGTGAGAATGGTGCTCCGGTGAGGTTAGGTACTCCGGCAGGCATTAGTGCCTGCCGATGCTGGACCTTAGAGTAAACCCTGCTAAGATTGAAGGATGGAAAGCAACGCGCCTGGAGGGATTTGAACCCCCAACCGACGGATCCGAAGTCCGTTGCTCTATCCGGTTGAGCTACAGGCGCTGTACCGCTAATAATAATACCTTGGAGCTGGTACGTCAAAATTTTAAGAAGTTTGCATATTTGCCTATGAATGGTAAGGGTTCAGCTGTTCCGGAGATAGCGTTGATTATCCCGAGCATCTGAAGTGATAGTATACCTATGGCCACAGCACTCGACAGTATGCATCCAATGTAGAGAGTGCATAAGGCTATGGATAGTAGGTAAGAAGCCAAAGAAAAAATTATAAGAATAATGCCCTGCTTTACATGAAATCTGGTAAACTCGTTTTGCGGCTGTAGCAGTGTAGGAACGAGGATGAGTATCCCCAGATAACACATCCATGCTACGTATCTCCCTTTTTTTATATCCTCGGCTTTCACCGTTTTATCTCCATAATATGTGTTTGCCTGCGTGGTGTATGGCTTCTGTGATATTCTTTCTCAGCTTTCTTTTGTTGTGGGTGTTTATGTTGCCTACTACTTTGGTTTTGTTGATGTTCATGATGATTTTCATGGTATTATCCGTCAGTATTTGGCATAGGGGTGATGTTGGTAAACCAATCACTGTTTCTATGTTTCCGCTGAGTATTTTTGTGAATTTATTGGCTTTGCCTTGGATAGCATATCCCCCTGCCCTATTCTTAAACTCACCCAGATTAAGATATGCTTCCATTTCCTCTTTGTGCATTTTTTTCATGAAAATCTGTGCTGAGTATATACCTATGGTGGTTTTACCCTTTCTATGGACTAGTACAGCAGTAAAACAAGTGTGACTGCTTCCTTGGAGGCGGGAAAGCATGTTGAGAGCTTCTTTCCGGGATGATGGTTTGCCAATAATATTTCCCTTGTAGAGCATTGATGTATCTGCTGATATAACGTCACTTTTTTTCCAGAAAGGAGAAGCTTTTTTTATCACTGTTTTTGTCAGATAAGAGTATATGCTTTCACCTCTCAGATGCTGTTCTTTTGTTTTGAGTTTTTTTGGGACTGCATTCCAAAGACATTTTCTCACCAGTTTCCTTCTCTGTGGCGATGAACTGGCAAGTATTATCAACTGAATACCTCCTCAAATATTTCTTTTACAGATTTCATACGTGACAGCAAAGCATGTCTTACGTTAGATTTTCCTGTGAGATATTCAAGTATTTCTATGTCTTCTTCTGAAAGGTATGGTGAATCTGAGAAGATTCTGGTGCACGATAGTATTGATGTATAAAATTCATAAGCCTCTATAAGTAGTTGTTTTGTTTCGCTCTCAATAGTGTGGCAGTCACCAAGCACATTGAGTAGTCCTATTGCACTTGTACCCAGACTGGTAACTCCGTGTTTAAAGGCGAGATACTGGGCTATAAATTCTATGTCCGTAATGCCCCCCGGAGAACTCTTTATGCTGAGACTTTGAGCTTTGTTCTTTTCTATCTTTAACTTCATAGCTTTTATGTCTTTCTTGCTAAGTTCTTTATAGAGGGCTTCATTGAGGAGTTTCGAGACGTTTTTGGTTTCACCTGCGACAATTCTGCTCTTCTGGTAGGCTAGATACTCCCATGTTCTGGCGTGTAAACGGAAATAATTCCCCATATAGTTTACTGATACTATAAGCGGACCTTTGTCTCCAAAAGGCCTAAGTCTTAGGTCAAGCTCATACATTTTTTTTAGATTCGCCATGAATTTCCTCAGTCTAGATAGATTCACTTTATATGGGTCTTCGGATAGAAATACCAAGTCAAGGTCGCTTCCTTTGAATATTTCTTTTATTCCGAGCTTGCCGAGAGCCAGAACTGTTAGACTTGTCAGGTTGTTTTCGGAGAGGCTGTCTTTTATGGCGTTCTCCGCAAAGGAACTCAGCGTCTCCATGTATCTTTTTTCGAAGCCTAATGCCAGGGTTCTAAGGATTATAGCGAACTCAAGCCTTATTTTTTCTGGTTTTGAAGTTTCTGAGTACGAAATCTCTTTGTCCATGAGGAAGAGTTCTTCCATAAGAAACGGGTGTTCAGAGATTATGTTCCCGTATCCAACAGAGAGCAGTTTTATGAGGAGTTTCTCAAGCGCTGGAGAAGAATGGATTGAGGATAAGTATGATAGGGGGATTTTTGATAACCCTGAGATGGCGTTGGATAGCAAATTGTTATTTGGTGTTGCTGATACTATGCTGTTCATTAGAGATGTAAGTGTTGCTCTGTTTAGTTTTTCTGCGTT